>Ga0187784_10000136_pt1 | contig 45943 bp, 54 predicted proteins | sample 1015_SJ02_MP15_2_FD_132964 | JGI IMG/M metagenome (GOLD analysis project Ga0187784, IMG submission 132964) | Tropical peat soil microbial communities from peatlands in Department of Meta, Colombia - 1015_SJ02_MP15_20_MG | ecosystem: Environmental > Terrestrial > Soil > Wetlands > Peat | place...
AGAGCCAAATGAATTTTATGCCCATCGACCAGTTCTTTTGGCGTACTTTGTGGGAAGAACACCATAAGTTTTAGCTCAAAGCCATTTTCATTTGGCTTAACTTGATGTGCGGCTATAACGTGCATATCTGTCCCGTCGGTTAATTTGGAATAGCCGGCCATCATGAGGCGAAACCCATCCTCTTCCGTTTTTATGGGTAAGGTAACATTAGGGTCGCTAATAACAACCGCTTCAGTGGGATCGCCGTACATTCCCATAGTTTCAATACCGATTAACCCTTCCCCTGTTTCCCGATAAGCAATACGCAAATGCTCAGGATTGGCTAAAACAGAAGCTTCGTTATCCAGACTTTTCATCATGGATTTTTGGAATTCTTCAATCGTTATGCCAGTCACTTTCATACGCGTAATAGCTTCCTGAAACGGTTCGCCATCAACGTATTCTTTTATAATATCCTTCCACATTTGGGTGCTGCGCCGGAGTCGCTCCTTATAAAGTTCCTTGAGTCCGTTAGCACCCAATTCCAATTTGGCATTACCCAAAAGACGTTTTGCATCAGTCTTGCTGAGGTAATTAATGTCATCATATGACAGGGTTTTGCCGCCATCTTTAATTTCAGCACCTAAATACGTCATTTCGTGAAGTACATGTTTTTCTCGCTCAAACTGAATGAGTTCTAGCTGTTCCTGTGAATAAGATTGTCCATCGATCATAGTTTCAATTTTTAATTCTGACATGAAAAATCACTTTTAACCTTTCTATTACAAACTGTTTAAATCCGATATGATGTGCTGCGTCTCTTCTTCGGCTCAGCACATTTCTTTCTTACCCATTTACATCCTCTCCGAGTGCCATCGCGAGTGACCTTCGATATAGGACCTCTCTCGTTTTTACCTTGCGCGACTCATTCAAGCCAAACTATTCTGCTGACTTGTTTACTTTCACCGGACCTTTGATCAGGAGCGTGATCAACATTGCAATGACGGCAATACCAACACCGGTCAAAAAAATGTAATCGAACGCCGTTGTGGTGGGAAGGATAGGGCCTACCACGGGGCCACGGGGCGTTTGAATGATGAGCGGTGCCGTATACGCGGCGAGGAAGACACCGGTAATAACAGGTCCTATCGCCCCGCCAACGGCTCGAAAGAGGGTATTCATCCCGGTTGCGACGCCGGTTTGTGATTGGTCAACCGATTGTATAATGACGTTGATCATCGCGGTGAACATGAAGCCAACGCCTGCAAACGCGAAAATGACGCCGAGCGCGATTTGCAGCTCCGTTGCACGGAAGAGGTAGAAGTAGTAGAAACTAGCGGCGAGAATTGCGGCGCCGATAAAGAGCGGAAGCTTTGCCCCACGCCTCGCCACGATCGCACCAGCGACCGGTGCCACGACGAGCATTAATATCGCTCCAGGAGCTAGGACTACCCCCGCCTGGAAGATGTCCGTACCAAATCCGATTGGCGGGGGCAGCTCCATTAGATACACGATCGTCTGAAACAGCATGAAGTTCATCAAACCGGCGACAAACGAGGTGATGTTGGGAAAGAACACGTTTCGCTTGCGCAGCATCGTAAGGTTGATCAACGGCTCGCGCACGCGCGCCTCCACTACCAGGAAGATCAGGACAAACGCGAGTGTCGCTGCTAACAAGGTAATAATCCTCGGAGAAGTCCACCCCCACGTTGTCCCCTCGGTCATCGCGATGAGGAACGATATGACGGCGACCGCGAACGTCGCGGCACCAAACACGTCGACCCGTGAAGGGGTACGAATCGGAGACTCCTTGAGCGCGAGCGCGGCGACGATGGTTAACAGGATGGCGACGGGGATCACGGTGTGGTACGTTGTCTGCCACCCAAAGTTGCTGGCGACCCATGCGCCAACGACGAGTCCAATCGCCGCACCGGCTCCGAACATGGCACTTATGATCCCCGTCGCGGCCGGCACGCGCTCTGGCGGGAACTCATCACGGATGATCGCGAACTCAAGCGGAAATATCCCCAATCCTACGCCCTGAATCGCTCTGAACACAAGCAGCGAGGGTAAGCTCCACGCAAAGCCGTTACCGGTCACGCCGATCGTGTAGAAGATCATCGCGACCAAAAGGAACTTCTTTTTCCCGTACGAATCGCCGAGCTTGCCAAATATGGGAATTGCCACGGAACTGGAGACCAGGTAGATCGACACTACCCACGCTGTCCACGTCGTGGTTGTGTTAAACTGAGACTGTATCGTAGGCAAGGCCGCGATGATCATGGTCTCGGTGTATAAGACCATCATCGCGATCAGCGAGAGGAGCAGTAGAATCCCAGTACCAGCTCGTATCCCAGTACCACCTCGTGCTCGCTTCGCGCCGGTATGTGTGTCCTGATGAGCAGTCTCGTCCATGTTTTTTTGGGGGGATAATCAGTTGCTCGCTCTAGGGCTCTTTTTGCGATGTTCGAAAGCTAAGGCTGAATCAGTCACGATGAGGCTCTTTGACCGTTTGGTCAGCCTGAAGCTCAGGTTTGAGTGATTCAGCCCGGAGGGGTTAAGCGTTAATAATATAAATAAGTATGTAGAGTTGTTAGTTAGTTAACTACATTAAAAAATATCATGGACACAATTCCACAAGACCTTTTACAATCGCTCAAAGCGCTAGGACTGTCCGAGTCTGAGGCGAGGATCTACGTCGCGCTCGTGCTCATGAACAACGCGGAGGCGAAGGATCTCATCGATTTCTTGGGCCTGTCCAAGCCCGGCACGTACGAGAGCCTTCGCTCGCTTGAGGATAAAGGGCTCATAGTGCTGGTTAACTCGAAGCCTATAACCTACCAGGCGGTGCCCCCTGACATCGGCTTGGACATTCTCACAGAAACGTACGTAAAAGCGAAGGAAGAGGCAAAAGACCGCTTTTCGACGCTTGACAAGAACAAAGTGCTGGGAGCCACTGAGCCGGCGTGGTGTGTGTTCAACCAGAGAAGTATTGAACACAAGATCCGCGACATGCTTCGAAATGCCAAAAAAAGTGTGTTTTTGATTGCTTCAGATAAGTATGTGAAACATTTCACCACACTATCGAAAGCGAACCTCGATCAGAACATCATCATCTTCTCCGAGGATGTGAGCGCAAAGCCGGGTCTGAAAAAGCTATTCAAGTCCACCCGGGCAAACGTTCAGGTGGTGAGTACCAAGGAGCTCATCAAGGTCTTCGTCAAGCTCAATGCGCTTCATCAAGCGGAGTTCGCAGAGGGCCTGGAAGAGACGATGCTCATGTTCGATTTTGATAATGTGCTTTTCTTGATCGTAGACGACGCAGAGATCTTGACGGTGCCCCCGTTGTCAGGCAGCGGTACTATTGCGTTCAACTTACGGGACGAGTTGTCGATCGCAAATATGAAGTTACCGTGGGAGGCCATGACTTCGTACATCGCGAATGAACGGGCGAAGAAGTATGATTGATTTATTGTAGTTAACTAACTAACAACTAGTTTTAACTTATTTATATTCCTAGTGCTTAATCGATTCTACCCGACTCACTTTGCAGGCTATGCGCGCAACCCGATGGATCACATACAAAAAGACTTCGAAGTGCAAGCACGAGCAAGCCAGAGCTCGTCCCGTGAGTGGCCTCTGTTGGGGGGTTGAAGACATCGAGACGACGCTCTGGTGAGTCGAGGTTTTCATGTGCGTTTGGAACAAATCGCTTGAATAAGTTGGCAATGAGAGCAAACAACGAGGGCGAGAAGGCGTACCTTAAAGCGTGGGGCGTGCACCTAGCGGGAAAAAGGGAGCTCACAAAACAAGACCGAGAGAGACTTCTATCTAAACTGCACAGAGTGCTGGCCTTTATTGGCTGCGAAATTCCTTGTGAGGTTACACTTGAAGGAAAAAATGTCCCTCTTCACGAGCTCGTGTGGAGGATAATGACGCAGCAAGGCACGATAACTGCGGACGAGATTTCGGCACTTGAAGAACTCTACCGTGAAATCGAAAGAAAAATACGTGAGGAAGAATTGGCGATCAAGACCGCGAATATTAGCGAAGCTGAAGCACGCGAGCTATACGTTGAAGCGTGCGGGCTTATTCGAGCAGCCTTAACGCTGCGAGACATTGAACAAAGGAGCGTGCTTCGTGATTATTCTAAAGTAGACTCGTCTGCTAGGGTGGACGCCGAAAAGAGGTGGTTAGAGTGCCTCAAGAAAATAAGGTGACCTTTCATTTCGCCGGCTGTAAAGGTGAGCAGGGCTTTCGCACGAAAGCGATCGCAGGAGCAGGCACGCAAAAGAAATGTCACGCGTTTTAAATAAAAGTCACGATACCGTTGAACGCGTGGTGAATAAACCAAGCGACACGCCTCACATCCTAATTGATAACGTCGGCGACCTCGTGGCCGGTAGACCGGAGAGAGGCGGAAGAACACCTCGAGGCCATCGATAAGCCAACAACATCCAAGCGCGGCGGAACTCGCGCCCCTGGCTCACACAAACCGAGCGCGACCCCGAAAAGCAGCAGCGGATTTTTGATTTCGTGATGAACGTTACTGAAACGCCATTTTTTGGAGTGTTCTGTCGGTCACTTGTTGGAAAGCGTAAGCAAACACGCACGACGCTAACACGCCGACGATGATAAGCAGCGCGTCCCGAATAAGCTGAAATGTGTGCGCTTGAGTGAGAATAGCGCTCAAGGCAGCCAGAATGAGAGGGTTGAAAAGAAAGATGGCATACGAAGAGTACGAAACTAGCATCAGCCAAGGAACTAGCTTGCGTAAAGAAATCATCCGGCCGGCAAAATCGAAGAGCAGCGGCATGAACAATAGCATCATGGCAGTCAGCACTAAGAACAGGGTTATGCCCGCATATAGTCCAAACTGCCCTGCCGCGAACACGTAGTTTTGATCACTCGGCAGTTGATGGGAGTACAGCGCTACGTGCACAAATATAAGAACGGACAACAGCGCGACTGCAGCTCCGACAAAAGATTTCCGTTGATGCAGCAGCCGCTCAGCACAAAAGGTGCTCATTATAACTCCGCTGACGAAAACAAAATAGTACAAGAAGAATCTAGTATCAACAATACCAAAAAGCAGTCTCATCGCCAAAAACAATGCGAATATTGCAACCGACGTTAGAAGCAACTGAGGCGGATTGCGTGCGTAACGCATCAACAGCGGATAAGTTACGTAGCAGAGTAATATGACGCCCACAAACCAAAACATGTAGAAGTCCGGCACATATTGACCTGCGAGGCCTTGGAGGCCTAGTGCGTAGATCACGACGCCCGTAGCTGAAAGTGAAAAATGGGATGCCGGAACCAGCACGAAGGCGCAAACCGCAATGGCCAAAGCAACCAAGTAGAGAGGGTAGATTCGAAACAGCCTCTTTTTGAAGAATCTTGCAACGTCGCTCCACGCGTTAAACTCTCTGTGATTGTACGCCAGAACAAAACCTGACAGGAAGAAGAATGCACCCAAGCCGAACAGCACCAGATATGTGTCCAAGACGTTCTCCGATCCGGCCGGGTTCAAATGCAAGTAATAAATGAGATGCGAGCCTATGATCATTAAAATGGCTATCGCTCTCACACCGTCAAGTTCGATCAGACGCTTGCGCGTGTGCGTGTTTTTGTTCATTTTATTGAGCTGATTCTTCAAAGGACGGACAAATCACGGCGAAACTGCATTTTGATCTGTATTTAAGCTCACTTCTTTTGGCAGCTACCCACTGTTGGCTTTGGCAGCGAGATTTACGACGAGTCAGCGCGAGGCGGTGGTGGGTCACGAGAATTTAACGGCAGCTTAGGTAGCGTTCAGCTGGCCAGACCACAACCAGGGTACACCGGTGTCCCAACTTGCCGCAGAGCGAATTGCCCAAGCATCCAAATAAAACAGATCGAGTGTTTTCGCACATCACGGCGGATAACCTGGATTAATGTCGAGCGTATAGACAGTCGTAAGGGCAGCGTGGAGGCACGCGACCGAGCCTCCCGCGCAGCCCTCTCGATCTGTCCAGTTGTCGTTTCTCTTTGTGCTGGCGTTCTCGTTTCGTTCAATCATAGTCTCAAAAACTATTCATCGAACTTGTTTACACCAACTGTAAACTTCTAGGTGAGGATACATCATATAGTTTACGTTAGGTGCAAACATTGCCTGTATGCTCGAAACCTTGAAATAGAGATGTTTGCTCTACGCTAAACGACGGTATAGCTTGAGCCTCGCCCGCGGCTGCCCTTACTGATGGCATCATCATCAGCAATGATGCTTATATACGGCTTCGGAGAAGCAAGGCCCGGGTCTAAAACGCAAAGGTCAGGTCAGCACTCCCCCGCCAATCTGTGTTTAATCCCCAACTATTCCTCGTAGCCCACCGTTGCCTTCCTTGCGTTCAGGTCCTCACAGCTCTTCGACAGGCGTAGCGAAAATTTTGCTCCCGGCAATCTCTCTCGCGCGGGCTGCCCTCGCAATTATAGCGGCCACCTTGCCGACGTCTTCATCACTGACGATAATGTTTACCCGCAGCTTGGGCAGTAAGTCACGGCTGTACTTGATCCCTCGATAGATTTGGGTGACAACTTCTCGTCCCTCTCGAACCTTCACCTCAGAGACGATCATGCTGAACTCCGAAGGGTCGAGGGACTCTTTCACCGCTTCGAGCATGTCGGGCCGAATTATGGCTACTATCATCCTCATCGTAAACGCAGCACTGAAGCTCCCTCCGAACCGCGTGGGTCTTGTACGGTCGCTACACCTCCTGCTTACGCTTACACACGCATTTTGGCATATTAGCTTAGCAAATTGCAACGCAAATACATACTCACTGAACTGATACAAACCAATGCTGCATCCTTGGCTCAAAAACTACTTCACGTTTTGAAACGTCGATTCCTTGGTTACGAGGTCTGAGGTCTTGATTACGACAAAGTTGCCGCTGATACTCATCGGCAAGTAAGCTGGATTGCAACCCCCATTCACATTAGCTGTTCCGATCGAATTGATCGCAAAATGCCTGTGACAGTTGTTGCACACCAAATCGCTGCCAGATTGCTGGTACCCCTTCGGGCCGCACACATCGCACGCGTCGAATGCCACGTGAACGTTGCCATCACTGCCTTTCACTGCAAAGAACTTGATCGCCGTTCCGTTTGAGTTGTAGGTATAGAATGAGAGCGTGTTCGTAATGTTGGAGAGTGGGATTTTGACCACGCCTTGGACTGAAGAGACCTGGGTGGCCTGTGAGTCGCTATTTCCAGCACCAATGCCGTTTATCAAACCCCCGGCGCCAAACAACGCCACGTATCCTCCGCCTATGACTATAACCGTGGAGACGGCGATCGCGGCGAGCCATTTTTTGTTCATTCCCTTCTTTTTTTGGTTATCCACCATTTTTGTCTCCTCCGTGATAATAATCCTGTGTGACGCTTCCGTCGACAATCCGGATCGTGCGGTCCCCAAGCCCACTGATATCGGGATTATGGGTGACGAGCACGATCGCGCGGCCTTCTTCGTGTAAACGCTGAATCAGGTGCAGCACCACATTTCCGTTCATTTGATCAAGGTTCCCGGTCGGTTCGTCGGCGAGAAGGATGGCTGGTTCGTTCACAAGCGCTCTTGCGATACACACCCGCTGCTGTTCACCGCCTGACAAGTGCGCCGGTCGATGGTCGAGCCGGTGCTCCAAACCCACGTTCTGAAGGGCGGCCACCGCTTTCCTTCCATCGAGGCTGCCGTGGTAATACTGCGCCAGCATTACGTTCTCGAGTGCCGTAAGATACGGAACGAGATGATATTGCTGGAAGATGAGCCCGACGTTCTCACGCCTCAGCCGTGTCAACGCGGCTTGACCGACTCCTCCGATCTCATTTCCTGCGATGCGGACCGTTCCACTCGTTGGCAGATCGAGGCACCCGACGATGTTTAGCAGAGTCGTTTTACCTGATCCCGAGGGCCCCATGATCGTGGTCCACTCGCCCTCCTCAAAGGAGAGCGTGACTTCGTCGAGGGCCCTGGTTCCCCCGGGATACACTTTCGTGACCTTGTCCACGCTGATCAGTGCAGTATTCACGTAGTCATTCACCTCGCAGCACGATAGCGGGTTCAACTCCCATCGCGCGTCTTACCGGCAGCGCACTGGCGAGGAGGGAGACGCCGACCGCAATTGGTATGGCCACTGCCAGCACCCCCCATCGCATCGAAATAGTCGTTGAAAACACCCTTAGCCCTATAAACTGCGCAAGGATGATCCCTACCACAAAGCCTCCGACACCGCCTATCCAGCCAGTCATCGCAGCTTCGGTGAGGAAAAGCGACGCTATACTTCGGTTTTGAGCACCAATACTCTTCATAAGTCCTATCTCTCGTCTGCGTTCAACGACGTTGGCGGTCATCGTCGTGAAGATCCCCATCATCGAAGCGAGCAACGCCACCGCCGTGACGAACGCCATCATACTCTGGTACGTGTCGAGCGTGTTCATCTCGGCGCTCGTGAGCTGCGTTATTGTCGTGGCCTGGATGCCAGGGATCTTGCCCTGGATTTCAGATGCCATGTCTTGGACGGGACAGTGCACGCACAGTGCTGAGACCTGCACGGTGTCCACTTTGCCCGGCCTGGAGCTCAAATCTTGAGCTACCGACAAATTGACGAAGATTTGATTATCCTCTGCGCCACCGGTTTCAACAATACCGATGACCTTCAGCTGTTTCACATTCGTTGCAGAAGTCACATTTTGCGTCGGCGTACTGGCGTTCTGCGCGCCCGCATAGCTCACTGTGAACGAGTCGCCAACCGTGAGATTAAGCTTCTGAGCGACGTTGGATCCCACCATGGCGCTCGTCGTGTCATTTTGATTTGTAATCCAGCTCCCTTTGACGTTCCACCACGAGCTGATGTCGGCAATTCCCGTGGTGAATGTTGAAGGGTCTTGGGGCGATGCGGGCTGAAGGATCTGAATCGTCTTGTTGAAGTACGTCCCCGCCAACACTACCTGCTGCGTGTCAGACCCGTTGTTGACGGTGACCACTTGGTAAAGAAACGGCGCGAAGCCGAGCACGTTGGCCCTGTGTGGGATGGTTTTTATCATCCACAGATCGCTCTCGTTGATGTATTTCTGTTCGGTGACCGAGCCGATGTTGACTCCCGGAAGACCAATCTGGATCGTATTCGATTGTGGCTGCAACATCAAGTCCGCTCCATATTTGGTAAATTCTTGCCCGATCTGATCGCCGATTCCAAGTGAAACCGTAAACAGGGCAGTGACCACCGCAGCCCCGATCAGAACCGACGCGACGCCCATCGCGAATCGTGACTTGCGCCGTAAAATCGACTCTCTCAGGAGCTGAGCGAACATGCTTTACACCGACTGTAAACTCAGAAGTAGAAATCGTTCATATAGTTTACGTTAGGTGCAAACATTGCCTGTATGCTCGAAACCTTGAAATAGAGATGTTTACTCTACATGTAAACGATGGTCAAGCTTGAGCGCATCAGTCTTCGAAATGAGGGCCTGAAGAAGTTCTTCAGTCCAAACGAAGTGAGAATACTTGGGCTGCTCTGGGAGAGGGAGCGACTCACGTCCGGGCAAATACACGAGCAATGCAGTGATCTCTCACTAGCGTGCGTCGCAGGAACCTTGGATCGGCTCGTAAAAAGCGGCTTCGTAAATCGGACGATAGACGCGAGCGATTCCCGAGTGAGGTACCTATACGCCCCGACGTGCACCGAACAAGAGCTTGGGACCAAGATCTCTGAAAAGGTGGTTGACTGCCTTGTTGAGACGTTCGGCCCCGCCGTGGTCAGCGGCATAGGTCGATTCAGGAGGTAGACGCATCAATTGGCTTCAATGTTTTCTGGCGTGCCTGACGCAAGCAGGTTCGTTAGTGCCTTTCTTAGCGATTTTAATTACATCGCTCGGCTTTTTCTTAATCTTTCTTGTTCGGAAGAGGTTTAAGTTCTTAATCGCCAGTCAGGGAGGTATAACCTCCGCTATTGTTTTCGGAATCGTTTCAATGAGCTGCCCGATGTTTCAGTGGATTTGGGTATATTCGGGGATGATCTCACTGGGACTGCTTACGCTGAGCCTGCTTCGACATTACTTTACGCGATGTCAGACCAATCACGCAGGTCTGCGGCCGTATATCGCCAGGCTCGAAATGCAATTTGACATACCCATTCGGGTATTAGATACACAACGAATCCGAGCATTTGCGCATCGTGACGCCGCCTATCTGTCAGTCGGGCTCCTAGAACGCCTCGACAAAGATGAACTAACGGCTGTAGTTGCTCACGAGGCGTACCATATCAGGAATAGCCCGAACAAGCTCATATCGTCGCTAGCTGCGCTAAGTTCTCTGACTTTTGTTTCGTACGCCGACGAGCATTCAGCCGATCAGTACGCTGCTGACATCGCTGGCAAAGATCCGCTGCGACGCGCCCTTCAGAAACTGGAAATCGTAGGCGCCGAGGAAAGAATACAGGCCCTTCGCCATACTAGCTGAAATTTCATTCACAATCTTTGTTAAGCACGCTGCTATCAAGAACCAACTCGTTGACGATTCAAGATGGCGTAAAGTACCAGTAAGTTTAAAGTGCCTGCTTTGCCGGCATGTGCTGTGGGAATGAGTACTATGCTAACGTCGGTACAGACACTGCTGTGGCGCACGCGATGACGTGCGGCAGGTTCTTATCGCTCACATATCAACTGATGCAAGCACCATCAGAAAGCCCGACGTCGCTGGCTTAATTGTTGTCGCTCACCTCAAACGGCTAGCAGAGCAAGACCTGAGGGCAGCATCTAAAGAGCCATTCTGAGCTAGCTGCACGTCAAGCGTAACGAAGCACCGACAAAGACAGACAATTCTTTCGGCGATGGATCTTTAGCGATCGGTCCGACCTTTTAACTTCAAAGGATATGCGCTCAGTCGTATCCACTTCGTGATCGTGAAATTCCATCGGGCACGCACAACACCCATGTATCGCGTTACCTACAAGCAGAAGAATTAATGGTAGTGCTTTGAGAAGGAGTTTTGTCATAGCCGCGGCCTATGCGCAGTTTAACCCGATATACCATCAGCTAGCGGCAAAAATTGCATGTGTCAAGCGAGTTCACCTTGCAAGCACTAGTGTTTCAAAGGTCGCAAAAAAAAGAAACGCTGCGAAAACTAACTCGTGCTTTGCGTATCACGACTTCGACTCGTGTTCTGAACTTGGACTGACTCTCATCGCGACGCTTTTGCTGAGAGGGAGCAAAGAACGTACCCACTCACGCTCGGTCCAAAGAGCACAGCCGCCTGCAGTCTCAGTAAGTGAGCCATGCTGCTGACGGATGGTTTTTAGAAGGTCGGATTGCAGCGCCTCTTTGAGCGACATAGTTGCCACATTCACGTCTGAGAAAGGAGAAGCCGGACACGGCTCAACCTCTCCCCCCGCATTGATATTGACGAAGGCCCCGCCCGGCAGCGAGGCAGCCCCCATACCGTCCCTCGTCGCCGGGAATCGCGATGAAGAGGACGGAGAACCGAGAGCGAAACTCCTCGATATGCTGTTGCAGGCGAGCCCGCTGCTCTTCAGTTACGACCCAGCTGTCCGTGCCCTCCTCGAACGAAACGTATTCGAGAAGGAGGAAAAGCTTCACGCCTGCTTCAACTAGATTGTTTATAAAGAGCGGATCGGCGATTGTTTCGGCGTTCGCGCTAGTAACGGTTAAAGAACAGCCAAAAAACACGTGCTCTGCGCGCATCTTTTCTGTCACGATTTGAACACGTTTATGTATGCCAGCGCCTCGCCGTGCATCAGTGTCGGATTCGTCGCCTTCGATGCTGAGGATCGGGATGACGTTACGCTGCCCCTTAAATTGGCGAATTATGGCGTCGTTGATGAGCGTGCCGTTCGTGATGAGGGGAAAAACAATTGACGGAAAGTCCTTCGTGATGCCAAGAACGTCATCACGGAGGAGTGGCTCACCACCAGCAAGAATAATCGCTGATACACCAAGCTGACGTGCCTCACCGATGAGGCTTCGAAGCCTGTCATCGCTGAGTTGTCTAGCAGCGGGCCGCCGCTTCTGTTGCGACATAGAGATGCATCCCTTGCAGTGCAAGTTGCATTTAGTCGTGAGGCTCAAGATGACAAAGGGGGGCACGTGGAGGCCTTCGCGTCGCCACCTGCGCCTGAGGTCCGCCGCTCTTTTTTGCCACCACAAGGTTCGCAGGAAGAACAGAGCTTTGGATGGTTCTTTAAGTGTGATGCGTGCGGCTTTTTTAAAAAAGATTAGAATCTCGCGGTTAAAACTTTCAACATAATCAGAATTTTCATCCACGATACGAGTTAAGCTCGCGCGGCTATTTATAGTGCTCCACAACTACGTCATACGCTTACACGATCTTGGCGCACTTTGTACCGCCTGAGTCGCAACGAATTGGCAACGACTGAGACAGAACTGAACGCCATCGCCGCCGCGGCAAATTCAGGCCGGAGATAGCCCAGCGCGGCAATGGGAATCCCGACTGAGTTATAGACGAGCGCCCAGCCACCTATATGCATCGCAGATGGAGTGCGCTCGCGCTAAAACGCCGCCTTATCGTACAATTCTCTAATAACCCGGTCACTGAACTTAAGATACACAGCTGTCGTCGCCATCGAGCTGTGGCCGAGGACCTGCTGCAGCCTCCGGATGTCCCACCCATTCCGCACGCAGTGAATCGCAAGCGAGTGGCGAAACGTGTGAGGGTGGACATCTTTCCCAAACGTAGCCATATCGCCTGATGATATCGCGCACTTGCCGTTATTTTAGGGCGAAAATAGGTTGATCATCGGGGGAGTTGTCGTGCTAGTACGTATTCGGAGAGCATTTTGACGTCTCTGTGTCCAAATGCACCCTCTGCTGCTTCCCTCCTAGCGGGCTTGATCATACTGTTGCTTGGTTCGATGTCGCGGGGCGTGATGGTGAGCAACTCCTTGAGCTGCGCCCGTCGCAGCCAACAAACTTCTCGTCTGGAGTGAGCCTCCGCGGAAGCATTACCCCTTCTGGCACGTCATTTTCTTGATCCATAAGCTGCGCCGATCTGCCGCAAGATCTCACACTCCGGTAGATTCGCCCAGCGCTCCGTGATCTTGTCGCCCGCGATGCGCTCGAAACTCACCCCTTTCAAGGCTATCTCGCGTTTCGTCGGTGGGTACTCCCGGTACACCCCCTTGTGGACTCCCCGCATCGTCCAGCGCCAGGCCACCATGTCGCCCTCCGCGACCATGGCCTCGACGGTGAAGTGCAGGTCGGGAAACGCCATCAAAAGGAGGGCGTACTCTTCTTTCATGCCGTCGATGCCGTGTTCTTCGCCAAGAATAGAGACGTGTTCAACGGCGTTGAGGGCGATGAACGCGGGAAGGCGATCCAGCATGCCCCGGTTAAATATCGCCTCAACAAATCGGTAGACAAGGCCCTTGTTCTCTTCTGGTGTCATATTTTCATCCCGCAATGGTTTGATTGATTCGCGAGTCTCGTAGGGTCGCGCGGCCTCCAAGCACGTGAGATTGGTCCGCAGGGAATAAAACATTATCCACTTGATTCATGTCCGCAAAGAGCCCACACGATCAAACGGCTTGGGCATACGACGAGGGAAAAGCAGGGAAAACGGAGCGTGACTCTACGATTTCACGGGAACCCTTAGACGCGTTCCCGCTCTCTCGCATCTTGGCGCGTGCTGCCACGGTGGCCGTTACGTCCTGACCCTTCTGCGACGAAATCATGTGGCGTCACCACGACGTTCGTAAGGCCTTCGGCCTGAGCGCGCTAGCGCAGTCTCTATTTAAAACGTGCGTGGATGATACTCATCAGATTCTGCCCGTCAATCTCGCGTATTCTGCGTACGGTCTCCTCATCCCACGCCGGATCGCAATGAATGCCTCTGAAAAAGGAGTACTGGTCGAGGATGGCGATCCGATTATCGTAGTTGGTCAAGTCGTTCGCATCCTCAAGTGCCCACTGCATCGACGCTTCAGTCATTCCAAGGCGGCGCAACGACTGATTAACCTGCGACACTTCGTATGGTGAATAGGCAGTGAACACCAGCTCCGCTCCCGGGAGATGGTCGGCAAACGTTGAGAAGAATGATTGAACCTGGCGTTTGCGGAGGTATGACAATACCCCGCCCGCAATAGCAAACACGCCGTGTCCGGTGTGCGTTACGTCGTCGTACCAGCTCGTATCAAGGAGCGATTTTGCGATGGCGTGTGTTCGGTCCGTTTCGGGAAGCAGCTGGCTCCGCACGGCGATGACGTAGATCACCGGACGGTGAGCCTCATTGATGACCTTCGCCGCCCGCCTGATCTGGCCGGGGTGCCCTTCATAGGTCTGCTGGTAGCCTGGAAGGTGCACTCTCGTCGGATAATCAAAACGCGAGCTCGTAGTCTGCACGTCCTTCGGGATGTCGATCAGGACCGGCCCAGGCCGCCCGGTGGACGCGATGTGAAACGCCTCCTTGATCGTCCGCGGGATCTCGCGCACGTCGTGAATCAGGTAGTTATGCTTCGTGATTGGAAGCGTGATGCCGCTGATGTCCGCCTCCTGGAAGGCGTCGCCGCCGATAAGGGTGGTCGGCACCTGGCCCGTGAGCGCGACGATCGGCACGCTATCCGTGTAGGCGGTCGCGATCCCGGTTACGAGGTTCGTTGAGCCGGGACCAGACGTCGCCATGCACACCCCTACCTTCCCGGTCGCGCGCGCATAGCCGTCGGCCGCGTGTGCGGCGGCCTGTTCGTGACGCACGAGGTAGTGCGTGATGGCATCCTGCTCGAAGAGTTCGTCATAAATGGGTATGGTTGCGGCACCAGGAATGCCGAACATCGTCTCGACGTGTTCGTATTCGAGACTTTTTACGAGTGCTGCGGCACCGGTCAGGTTCATAGTATCTCTGCTATAGCGCTCACCCCATATTTGAACGTAAGCCACGCGCGCCTAGTTTGTTCAATGGAAGCCTATGCACACAAGAGCGGGCGATAGGGATGCGTGATACAAAAGAAATGTCACGCGCGTTTAAATACGGGGTCACTATACCGTAGGACGTGTGGTGAAAAAACCGGGAGAGGGCCCTCACATCCAAATCAGTAACGTTCGCGACCTCGTGGCCGCGAGCTCCCTTGTTGTTGAGGGCGCACGCACCGCGATCGTATGGCTCGCACCGGCGTCCCTGTGGGTTCTGTTCGCACAGTATGGCGTACGCGATCGTTTAGAGGCGTTTCTGGCGAGCGATGGGTCGGTCAGAGGGCTCACTCATGTCACGAGTGCGTCCGTTGGGGACGTACACGCGCTCGCACAAAAAGGGGCAACGATCCGCCACCTGCCCGACACGCCGCGACAATTCGCGCTTGTCGCCGATGGGAAAGAGAGCGTCAGCGCACTGCAGATCGATCCAGCGCGTCTGGGTCCCGACGCTACGATCGCGGCGCTGTGGTCGAGCGAGCCACAACTCGCGCAGTGGCTCTTGACACAATTCGAGGCGGAGTGGGCGCGTGCGACTGATAGCGTAACGCGGATAGCTGAGCTGCTGGAGGGAAGGTGAAGTTCCGCGTCACTAACGGGCGTGGTGCCTTCCGTGAACGCCTTGATGCAAAAAACGAATTCTGACGAGGTTTGAATGAACGATGAGCAGTTTAACGTGCTTCTAAATCAGCTGAGGCATGGCCTGATGCCCACCTTCCCTGTAGAGGAGATGTTCAATTTGACGTTGAAAGTCGAGCGCCCGATACAGGAACACACGGATGGCGGTGAGACGAATGCCATGGGCTGGGAAACGGTCGACGACCTGGCGGCCGCGCTGGACGATTACCCCCAGCGAGAAATCGCACCCAACCTTCGTGCGTCGTACGATCAGATGAGGTACACGTTGTATTGTCCAAGCGATGCCAACATACGACGAGGTGATCGTGTGACCCTCTGGGATGAAAAAGGCGCAGAAATGGTGTTACGTGTTGAAGCGGTCAGCAATCCGATGATGCGATACCGGTACCTTGCGGCGCGGTGCACTGAGTGGCAGATCGAGTAAATGCCTATTGAAGTTGTTCATACCGTTGTTCATACCGGCTCGAGGGCGCAACTCATGAGAGGTTGTGACCTTGCAGATGAATACGAGTTCGCGCACGAAAGGAATAGGCGAAACGGCTCCTACCGTTAGCCGTGGGCAGGTAAGGAACGGCAGGTGTCATCACCTCCGTGCACTGTGCGTGGATCAACCACAGGTCCATAGTTTCGGGTACATTGGGCTGAGCAAATTCACAGTTTGCACGATGCGTTTTCTGCATTAACTAAACGACAGCGGTTCCATACAAACCTGAGATTCAGCACGTAGCCAAATTCAAACGTGATAACGATCGCAGCGAGTTCTGAGACGGGATAAAAAACGTCGAGAAAAGTCGTGAAAGCGAAGAGGAAGGACGTTACCTTGCGCATCATCGCTACACCGCCTTTGAAAGAGAACGAAATCGATATCATAGGAGCTTTCCGACCTGTGAAAGCCGATGTCCGGCTATTTGTCCCCCCAATTGACGACCTTCGCAGACTTGACGACCGATTTGACGAACGTCCTGGATTTGCCAGGGGGTGATTATCGATCGTCGGGAGCTTCTGCTGGCGATCGCGAGGGCCGGCGATGGAGTGATCGACTTGGACGGCGCCATTGCGATATGGGTATCGAGTGCGCCAATCGCGCAATATATGATGAGCTCACTCATATTCGACAGGCTCTGGGAATTGTCGGAACAGATCAACTAAACTGGCGTTCGGCAATTCTATGATCCCGTGCCTTTCTAGCGGTTAAGGCCAGCAACAAGTGGCACCGGATCACGAGGGCGTGCTCGACGTAAATACGACTGCGGCAGGCGCCAGTTTTGCATGCTCTTGATTTCAGTCGGCCTTGCGTTAGGTTACGGGGCCGCAATCGTGATCATGCTCGCGCAAACGGCATACGCTTCTGCACTCCCACTTGGCAGTCTCCTGCTGTCGATCCGAATCTCGCGACCCTCTTGTTAGTTAGTCAGGGAACCTACGTCGGATATAAAGCAGTCCCGCATACTAAGGGGCCTGACACATAAGCGGATGTTGCGACTCGTGAAGCACGATGTCGGCTCAACGCTCAAAGAAGTCTTTGTCGTATTGAGGCCTGAAGTTAGGATCCTCTTCTCGAACAGCGTTTATTGCGTCTCGTAATACGTCTTCTTTTGTCTGCGGGCTTGCAGAGACGGTCAAACTGTGCCTCCTTAACATGTTATACAGCATCCGGAGGATGTTCTGTGACGACCCGCGGGCACCTCTGGGTATATGTTTTAACTCAGAGCCCACTATATTTTCGATTTCGGCGCGACTGCGCGTTAGCACCGTTACTGTCCGTGCCGACACAACTGCCGTCGCTGGTTCGACCATCACTGTTACGTCTCGTCTCCGTTGTAACTCTCTCTTACCATTTTCTGTTAGCACGTATCGCCCTTTTTTGGGCGCACCTTCGAACCTTGTGATACCAAGTCGTCTCAATAAGGATATATCTCGTTCAACGGTGGAAGCAGATAGGCGGAAGAGCGTTTGGAGCATTACCCGAGTCGCAGAACCACTTTGCGAGATATAGGCAAGCTCGTTTACGAGACGTGCTTTTACTCCCTCACTTACACCCTCATTTACTCCCTCATTTACTCCCTCAATCCCCCCATTCTGGAGGATCCTTGTGAGGTTCAAGCTGATTAAGGCCTCATCGGTCGTTCCTTCAGCTCTTTCTGGCACCGGTCTTCGGAATACGACAGAAAAAAAGGTATTGTAGGTGAACTCAACCTCGGGAAGGCCTGCCTCATCTACAAGCCGCCGCATCCTCGGGATGCCCGACCCCATCTTCTCGATGTACTTGATCTCATGCAGCAGATTCGCGATGTTCGGGTTACGCAGGAGGCTCCGCTTTCCAAACTCTTCTGGCGGCAAGCCCTTCACAAGTCCGCCCGGATTTGAGATCTCAATCCGATCGTCGAACATTTCGATCATCACGCTTGCCCCTCTTTCGAAGTAATCGCGATGCGCGACCGCATTAATGACGGCCTCTCTGAGTGCATCATAAGGGAATTTGGGGTATCTCGCGTCGCTGCGGCGTCCCCGTCATCTCGTATCGGACCGGAACCCACTGTTTGAGCGCGGTCATTGCGCTGTCAATCGATCTTACCACGTCCTCGTTAAAATCGCGGCGATCGAGGGTCTCGACCTTATCTACTCCTTTATAGAGGGCGCAAGTGACGATCGTACGGCGAAAGAAATCATTGAGGTGTTTTGAGAAGAAGAGAACGCCTGCGTTGTTAAAGAGCAAGCTGCCGTCTTGCCTCTCTGCGACGCCTAAATTCACTAGTGTAGTAGGCACGTCCAGCGCGTGTGGCAGCCCTGCCAGTTTAATGAATGAATCGAGCTTGTCCACATCGAAGTGCCTTTCGTAGTCAAATGTGGCATTGTTGAGCTCATCGAACAGAATTTTCCCTTCTGCCTTGATGAATTGGATAATTCGGTCGCGGGTAAGCTTCTGTGAGTTGGGGCCCACGCGCACATAAAACCCCGATCCGCAACTGTAGGGTTTATCGTCTCCCTCTGACACACGAACGACGAGAACGTTATTGACCTCCTCAACATTTTCAAATCCAATTGTGATCTCAGGCTGACAATGGTTCGCGATATCCTGTATTTGAGACTTAAGACGATTCGTAACACTGATGCCTTTCACAGTTTTCGCATCAGTTATGCCGACAAAGACGCGCCCTCCCGAAGAATTGGCAAAGGCGACGAGTTCTTTATCGAGTGATGACGTATTCTCTTTGAACTCAATTTTTTGGCCTTCTCCCTCGTCTAAGACGAACTGCAACTCTTCGGGCGTCATCGTACTTTCAGACTGTGCGATTTTGTTTTTAGAAATTAGCTAGGCTGTTCTATATATAGATCTTAGAATTTGCAGCTCGCAAATGTCATTTGTGATTCGTGTCCATGTCCGATCGAAGCCATGCCAGCGACTTTAAAAAGAGCTTATCAAGCTTGATACAAAACTAGCGGAAGATTAGCGATATACTGATTGTGTTCGCTAAGTAAATTGCTCTTCAAAACGGCACGGCATCATACACGGCCTTCAAATCACTTTTTGCGAACCTAAGTACGCCGATGTGAGCTCTGCATCGCGCTGTCCTTCCTCCCACTCCAGCGACAGCTTTGTTCGAGTCACCCGCCTAAGCGGCAATGTTGAGCTCACTGTTTCGAGAAGCGTGATGTCTAGTCCGATGCGACCTATATCACGATCAACAAGTCGAAATTCAACCGCGGGGCATTCTTTTGCACGTAGGGGGAACGAGAATAAGAAGTTGTTTAGCTATGCAAGCTCTATGCAGGAGGAGCCCCGTCAGCGTGCTTGCGCTTCGAGCGGCGATGGTCAAAAAAGAGGATTGCACAGAGAAGCTGCGGCAATTTGCAGGCGCGCTACAGATGCAGAGCCGTAGGATGTATCGGTGCTCAAGCCACTAGTCGCAGATTCCCGCTGGCTCCCTCAAGAAATGATTTGCGACTCTGACATACCTGCTTCCAAAATTCCTTACGTCTTCTCACAGCCCTGCACAAGTTGTTTGTCGCGACACCTACATCTCCCTCCGTCGGGCAACCACGATAGCCAACAGGAACGCGACGACAAAATACGCCGCCATTACAACAAGGCTCAATCGAACGTCGGGATAGTAATATGCGAGCGAAAATGCCTGCGGCCCTGCCACTCCAGCACTCGATCCCAGCGGGGCGGTCGTGTTGACCACTTTGTCGGCTGGGTAGGGGTTTTGGAGTATGAACTGTGAGATACCGTTCGCAAAGGTTATTGAGAACCACGGCTTGAACTTCGCGATCGCGCCGACACCATCGACAACCTGCAGTACGAGGAAGAACGTGAAGAACGTCAGCAGGAGCGAGTACACCGAACTGCGCATTATGGCGCTGAAGAGGTACGCGACGGCGAGGATGGCAAACAGGTAGACGAGCGAGTAAGCGAACGATAAGCCTGTATTTGCCGGGACGCTTCCGTCGATTACCCGCACCGACACAGCCGCTATCATGTAATAGAGCCCGATGGTGCCTACAGATACGAGCGCGCTCGCGATGAACTTTCCGAGAAAGATCGCGGTCTTACGGATGGGATTAGGAAAGAGGAAGTAGCCCGTTTTCGATTCGTACTCGGAAACGATGGCATCCGCGCCGAAGAATGTCGCGCTTAATATAGACAGTACACCCAGGAACTGAAACATGCTCGTGATGAAATCTGTCGGGTCCTTGGCGTACTGAGAACCGGTGACAGGGGGGACGACGAGAAAAATGGCGCTGACGATAACGGTAAGCAGCACGATGGCGAGCAATCGTCGCCCGCGAAGATACTTGAAGAGCTCGTACTTCGTCACAGTTGCAATCTGCCGCACATCACTTGGTGCCATGGCTTAGTACTTCCTCTCCGGTTTGAGATGCAACTGCACATACCGCCTTCCTCAGCTATCTTCTCGTGGTCGGCACGGAGGCGCATACACGGGCGCAAACCCTCGTTCATGGGTGTCTGATTGCGTGGATCCCCTGTAAGACATTTTCTATGCCGTCACTCCATGGGGTGCGGCAACTCCCAAACGGAGGCCTCTGCGTCCGTTGATTGCCGATTTGCTCTAGTCTCCTGTGCACTGTTGTATGGTCGAAAGAAGCATGCCACTAGAATATTAGAACGGGGTCCGCCTGTCCCGCGACTTCCATGACCCGGCGGTGTCCACCGACCCGTTGATGCGATGGGGATTCGGCCTCAACGTTACGCGCGGGATGTACACCGGCTCATCGTCCCTGCGCCTAGACTCGCGCCACGCGTACCAACAGGCCAGAGAAAGGGCGAGGACCAGATCGTCGTGCGCCCCTCTTCGGGCCTCGTAGGTAAGGTGGCCGCTCGTGGCGTCTTTGTCAAAGGTGAGGAGCTCGCTCGTGAGAGCGTCAGCGAAGGGGAGCGCCCGCCGTATCTTGAGCTGTCTTTTTCTGAGCAGGACGCCGAGCACGGCCACAAGGTTTTCCTTAGGCACGTGCAACCCGTTTTCATCGTGCGTCTCCTTTTGCCCGCCGTGGACGGTCACCGGTACAGGTGCTAGGCCATCTCCACGCATCGAGTCGATGACTGCCCGGCCCACTCCCGTAGCGTCGACGATCAGCGTTATCTTTTGGTGCTGCTCGATTCGCGCGATAAGGTTTTTGATATACTGCTTTTGGTCTTCGTAGCTCGTGCCAAGTGGCAACCGTTCGCAATGCCTGACGTGATACTCATCTTGGCCTGCGGTAGATACTCGTTCGACGACGACGATGGCAGTAAAATCACGAGACTGTCCAAGGTCCAGGCCCATATACATGCCCTGGCTCTTTCGTTTTGGTTCCGCATCACCGTTAGACCTGTCTTCGGTTTCGGTGATCCGATCGCCTTGCAGGGTTCGTAATCCTCGAGACGCACGCATGCGCTCGTACCACTGACTAAATGCTTCGTCCTCTGGCATGTTGATATTAGTCTAAGTCTAGCCTCAGTCTATTTCGCTTGAGCCATCAAAGAGCGGCGCAACGTCGTCGCTTAGTGCCGCCATGACATCGTCGTATGCAAAATACGCATCGACGTTCTCGCCAAATTCGCAAAGGTACTCCTGCTGAAACCACCACGAACCGAGCGCTATGCGCTCCTCTTCTAAGAACTCATTAGAGATCCTAGGACACTCATACGCCGTTATCTTGATCTTTTTCCAGGCTTGGCTTTCGGTCCACTCGTTAAAGAAGAATCCGCGCTTGCCGAATGGCGTGCTGAGTAAAATCATGCGGCCCTGAGAGATCGCCAGCATGGGCCGCACCGAAAAATAGAGCTCATCGTCAACGCGGGCCGCCTCATCGATAATGAGTAACGACGCCCCGCTGTACCCGCGTATCGTCTGTTCTTTCCCCGGCAGTGAAACAATACGCGAATCGTTGACCAGTTGAAGGTTTAACGCGCTCTCAACGTCTGAAGCAATCGGCCTTCCTAACTCCTTGTAAAAGTGAATGACCTTCTTGAACAGCTCTCCACTCTGGCGGAGCGATGGCGATAACACGAGCACGAGGGCCCCGGGATTATTGAGGGCGTGGTGCAATGCCAGTATGGCGGTTATCGTCGATTTTCCAGATTGCCTCGAACAGTTCAATATGCTCCTTTTTTCGTTCGAGAGCAGCAGATCGGCTTGCCAGGGGTCAGGATCTACGAACTGCCGCGCAAACAGGACGGGATCGACTGAGGTCGCGAGGTCAGTAAAGAAAGAAGATCGGATTTTTATAGAACCGCTCACCGGCGACGTGCTACTCATTCGCAACCTTTGAAAAAGCGTCACCCAGCTTCTGTCGTATCTCAGGATACGGCGCGAGCGTCGTATTGATGATCGCCTTGAGCTCTAAATACTCAGGGCTCATGAGCAGGTTGACCTGTGGTGCTTCGTTCAGCTGGCCGGTCAGCTTAGCGGTAAGCTCAAGTTGTTTAATCTCTGTTTGAAGGGCAAGCAGCGCGGTTCGCCGGTCGCCTTCGTTGAGTGAGTCCGTGAGGATATCAAGGGTCTTTTCGTGAGATGTGGTCAGCGCGTTAACGACGTTCAAGCCTTGGACCTTGATAGGCTCCGGCCTCATCGACTCGCGGACCCTAGAAGCAACGCAGTTACGCATGTGGCGTGATACGGTTGCTTTGTTGCTGTTCGCGAGCTTTGCAGCTGCGGTCATCGAAAGCTCTTTTGTGGCAATCTTTCGCTCTAGTTCTTCCCTGTTTGGATGTTTGCACATCGTGCAGCGTGTCAATTTTTACCTCGTTGCTGTTTAATCGTAACGTTTTTCTTTTTTAGTACCGGTGGCCCTCTTTTTCCGAACCCAACACCTAGGTTCTCTTTTATAAACAGTCCCAGCAGTCCCAAGCGAGGGGCATACCACCTCCCGATTGTACTATTCCTTTCTTTTCTCTCTCGCGCGTATAGTAAGAAAAAAGGTTGGACTGTGAGGACTGCATTTAAAGTGTGCCTTGTTTTGCTTCAACATTCTCTCTCCGAGTGATGCCTGAAACCGAAATGTCCTTCCAAACCCGAGGCCTCCGACCTTCTCCCCAAGGGCGTATCAATTTCGTGCGTATCAGTTTCGGCAGGTGGGCAGTGACGTCACCCTTTTCCATTGGGTCAACGTCGTTCTCATCGCAAAACTCGAGGTACGAGTCATAGAACGTCTCCTTGTCCACAATTGCGCCAGGATCTGAGACGACCATCGATGCGACGAATAATGCGAGGCTGTCCGTCGCGGCTATCCACCGTTGTTTAATGTTCTCGCTCGATTTTGATCTTGTAAACGCGTTGTTTGCGCGTAGCCGCTGCAACCCTTCGAGTGCAAAGTTCAAAATGCCGCTGAGCTCCTCGGGAGTCGTCAACCTCTCGAGTATATTCGGGTCTTTCTGTCGCTCGTTGGTTCCAAGCGTCGGATCGTCAACGAACGTATAAGGGAATTCCATGAGAATCCAGCGATCATAGAATGCCTCGCTCATGTCGCGCGTTCTTGGCAGTTCGTTCGCTGAGAACATCAAGACGGCATAATTTTTGAAGTTGAATGTCCCGCAATACTTCTTCTGTGCCGGGATCGGATCGCCTCCTGTCACCAATTTGAACTTGCCTGTGTGTCGCAAGGCGGCCGCGTCTATGTCGGCGTAGGTGTTTGCAAACTTGCCGAACAGGTCTGCGGTCGCAAACTTGTCGTGATCGAGGTCTTGCAGGCTGCGGTGCGATATGTTCTCCTCCCCGAGAAGCGCATTAAGGACGTTGAGCAACACTGACTTGCCGTTATCTCCGGGCGCGTAGAACATAACCGCCTCCTTAAGCCAATATTTTCGATAGAGGACGTCACCGAACAGCTCTTGAATGAGCGGTTTATCGCCAGGATCGAGTGTTGTTTCGAGAAATTTCTCGAAATTCGGGCATGTTGCATCCGGGTCGTGCGCTGCAGCGATCTTGGAGATATAAGGAACGTGAGGGGTGTAGTCGATTCGTGTTACCGGCGTCGTTCGAGAATCCACGATGTAATTAGCGGCGGGAATTAACTCCGGGAGGTTTGTTAAGGTTTCCCGGTTGAAGTAATGGCTCCGTCGGATGTACCCCTCAACTTCTGCAATCCGCCCGTTTGTTGTGCGATCGTCGAGGAGTCGCTGTGTTTCTTCCCGGATAACCACCTCGCCACCCGGTCGGTATATTCCATCGTCGCAATAGACATAGATCTCCTCCGTGTCAGTGAACGTCAAAAAATGATGATCTGCAAGGATCGCGTCGGCTAGTCGCTTGCTTACAAAACGGCGTTTATCGAAAAATCGATCAGGCAATTTGGGCTCGGTTTCTTCCGGCTCGTTAGGTTGTTCGTTGCCCTGATAGACGTCGCCGCCTAACGCAATGGCTGCATTTACGGTCCGTTCTCCGTACGTCAACGCACCCCGCTTTTCATCCCACTTAGGACGCATCAGCTGAGACTCCCGAAAAATGCTGTCAATTTGGATGGGGTCTTGCGTCCAAAAGTGCAGTAAATCACAAAGTGCTAAATCCGCTGCCGAATCATCACCGTCATAGTCGCTCAAATCGCCATCAAAAAACAGCCGTGTAAACTTGTCTCCGTTTCTAGCCTTCGACGCCTTCCTGATAACGTCCCCATTCTTGAGTCGTCGTGTGATGGTGCCTAAGTAGATCGCTTCTCCGGCGTCGCCACGGCTGCCACCGTCGCCAAAGACTTCATAATAAACGGCATCGATCGCTTCCTGATTCGATTCGATGCCTGACGCTGACCCGTTGAACACGTCACCAGTCATGCAGAAAAAGCGGCCGACGTCGTACATCTCGATCTTGAGACCGTTCGCGTTGAGCGTCTTTGAACATCGCGGCCCCGGTTTGCGCGCCTTAATAATAACGTGCAGCCCGCGACCAGACGGTGAGTATTCCGTATAGCTGTTTAACTGTCGCACCCATCGTGCGACATCGTCATCAATAATCTCGCCGGTCAGTGGATCGACGCAGTTGTCAAAGTCGATCCCTGTAAAATCGCCGTCAAACACGAAGCCGACGCCTCCAAATCGCGAACCACCTTTAAGTGCTGATTGCGACGCATCAAAGTCAGTCCACGTAGCGGGGACTGTAGAATCCGCGTTCCATCCATTCGACTGCTTGGGAACTTTGGTTTCTTTGCCGTCGCGCAGTTCAATTTTCCAATTGACCCACTGCGGCCTATCCTTCAGTTCTTGGGGTATGTTCTCAGGGGCGAACGTCATGCCGTCGCCTCTCCCAACATATCAAGTCCTGAGATCAGCGATGCCAGGTCATCAGCGCCGTTAGATAGCAACAAGCAGTACTGATTACCGTCCTGATCCGCACACTCCAGCTCGTCACAAAGGTCGGCGTACAAACCACGCGCACGCATAAGGATTAGCAGGACACGCGCAGCCCTCTGTTGCGTTCCAGAGTCTGACGGCGCTAGCGGGCCGTCAGAGAAGGCAACGTATTTATTACTCTGAGTTAAAGTTGTCATTGTTCTTGTATCTCCTTGCAGGGATTCCTGCACCGCCGCCGTCCGTTGAGCCCCCGCTCAACGCGGCTTCCTTATTTTTCGTGTCCGTGACGCTGTAGCACATCGCGTTCCTGCGACCCGCTAGCCCCACGTAACGGTCGCGTCCCCGCCACGTGACCGTGAGCACATTTGCCGCAGCCAACGCGAGAACGTGCACCATGACCGTGGTATAGGGCCTGCCGATCGCCCGCGCGAGCGGACCGACGCCCATCTCTCCGGCATGGGAGAGGTGCGCTATTATCGCGTCGTCAAGTACGTTTCCTGTTTTTGGTTCCATTGTAAACACCGGCAGCGCTCCGCACGTTGCCACAGCGCTATATATATCTCATCCACGCGCAAAAGTGAAATGGCGTACGAAATTGCCGGTTCGCCGTGATCTCTCCAATATGGATACCGATACGCTCATCGCGAAAGTGAAAAACCAGATAGACGTCGAGCTCCCAGCACACAAACTCAACCGGTGGGCGCGAGAGGGGTTCATCCCCCGGGCGTACGCGGGACACAAAGGAGGTGGCCGCGGCGCCGACTGGCCTCCAGAAGCGGTGGAAGAGACCATCGCCATCTACACTCTCCGCACCCGTGAGCTGCCGTGGGGCACGACGATACAAGGAGATCCCGCGACTGGGAAAAAGGAAAAGACAGTCTCGACGGCGCACCTTCTCCAAGCCAAAAAAGTAGTGGAGAGCTTCTACTCTGACGTAGCCCGCGCCAAGCTCACGGGGCAGAAGGAGGACCTCCCACATATGGCGGTGCCCATGTGGCCGGGCCTCCCCATAATCATAAAAGAATTTGATGAGTGGTGGCTCATTATGGCCGTCCGTGAGATCGAGGTGCCTACCCCCCATGTCGACGGAGGTCACCTCCGTATTGAGCAGTCACGCCACCCCGCCGTATTCCCGGGCTTCCACCGCGCACAGCTCCACGAGCTCACTCCCCGTGGGTCGCCCGCGTGGGTAAAAAGGAACACAGAAACACGCGCACGGGAATGCACGCTTGCACTCGTCAAAGATATGAAGAAGCGTGCTGCTACTGGCGATGCGGATGCCGCCACCTGGATTGCAAAGCTCGAGGAGTACCGGCACCGCCATAGCCCCGCTGTGTTCGGCCATTCCTTCCTCTCCCCCATCGTCGTGACGTGGATCGCGACGCTCGAAAAGGTGCGGTGTGGCTGGCCGGTGTCAACGCCGGCCGAGATCAGGGTGACGTGTAACGGGATCGGCCTCGCACCCGCCTTAGGCGATATCGTTACGATAGCGTAACCAGTGTCTTGTAATGCGTCTTGTAATGCTCATTCAATCCTGAACTGAGGTTAGAGAGGCCTTAGCGCTCGCAGCTGAGCAGGAGCAAAAAAAGAGGCGTTAAGAAGCACGTTTACATATTCAGCAACCTTCGACCCGCTCCTTTGACACGTTCGACGCCACAAGCCGAATGCGCCCATAACGTCCCTTGTAGAACTTCTTAGCGCTTATAAGCCCGAGTATGTCCAGCTCAGAAATGAAGCTTGAGGCACGCACTTTGCGGTATTCGGCGATCAGCCTCACACAACTTTAGCATTGAATAGCTTTGGTTAAGCTCTTCTGGTGGAGAGGCCAAAAAAGACTATTGTTCTTTTTTCTTTTTCCGCCGCCAAACACTCGTGCCCCCCAGCCGCGCTTGATCGCAAATCTCTCTCATTCGCTCAACACCGCCTGCACCTTCTCCTTTGACACGTTGGGAACGATAAGTCGCGTCTGTCCGTACCGCCCGCGGGAGACTTTTCGAGCAGTAATGAGGCCGAGCATGTCAAGTTCTGAGATGAAGTTAGATATCCGCACTTTCGTGAGTGGCTTCATCCGACGCGCTTCACATAAGGTACGGTAGTTAAGGTAGACCTCATTGGTGTCCATCTCTCGCATGTCTTCTGATACAATTGCTAGAAGCGCTATCTTCTGGTGCAGAGGCAGCGTCTGCGTCGCTTCGACAATGCGATCTAGTTCCTGCGCCTCCCTTACGTCATTTTCGGCGACGACTTCGGCACCTTTCTCAACCGCGATCTCGCCGACGTATTCGAGCAGGGTGAGTGCCTTACGCGCGTCGCCGTGCTCTTGTGCGGGCAGTGCGGCGCAGAGTGAATTACTTCACTCTCGAGTACTCCCGTTCTGAATCCGATCTCAGCCCTGTCTTCAAGGATTTCGCGCAGCTGGAGCACGTCATATAGAGGAAAGACAAACCTTTGTTGCCGAGCTACCTGCCGACGTTGTTGACCTCCTTCCCCTTAACAGGCAAGCGCACGGCGTTGAGGGATTTAAGGAGCGCCTTATCAGGCTTCGCAAGAGCTTTCCGGATCTCAGCTTCACGATCGAGACTATGGTGGCCGAAGGAGACGTGGTCGCGGAGCGATCAACGTTGCGTGGCACACACTCTGGCACGTTTATGGGCGTCCCAGCGACAGGCAAACAGGTCAGAGGCACTATGATGGCCTTCAACAAGTTCGCCGATGGCAAGGTAGTCGAGAGAGTGCGCATCATTAATGTGTATGGCTTGGTGCGACAAATCCGGAGCTAACAAGAAAGTCTGTGCGGCGAGATGAAAGACGGGTCGAATTTTGTTTGGACAATGCTGACAACGTGCCCAACTTGACGTGCGGTTCAATCAAGGGCAACCTAGCAGCACTAGAGGATTTAGGTGAGCAACCGAAAATACGAGAAGGGTTCAGTCGTGTCTAAGGACGGGACTGCGATAGGGTATCGCCAGATGGGCGATGGCCCGGGCGTTATTCTTTTTCACGGAGGCGCCAATGCCACACAGAGTTATTCGAAGCTCGGCGCTGCATTATCCGATGCGTTCACCGTGTATATTCCTGACAGGCGCGGCCGCGGTCTAAGCGGGCCACTTGGTGACGATTATAGCATGCGCAGAGAAGTTGAAGACGCAGATACGCTTCTAACCGAGACTGGGGCGCACAACGTCTTCGGGCTGAGCTCTGGCGGCCTCATCGTATTGCAAGCCGCGCTCGAGCTGCCGGCCGTCCACAAAGCCGTCGTAAACGAACCACCCCTTGACGTCGACAACTCAATAATAGCGATGCTGCAGTCCTTTATGCCGCGGTTTGACCGAGAGATAGCCAATGGCATGGTAGCAGAGGCGATGGTCACCCTCCTGAAAGATTTTGGGGCCCTGTTTTTGCCCGGGTCACTTCAACCCGTGGTCGAAATCGCCCCGCGCTCGGTGCTGGTATGGCTTTCTAGGCAAATCCTGCGACGCGATGCAGAGCGCGTCAAGGGCGACGATGTGCGCTCCAAGAGCTCATCCCGACATTTCACTTTGATTATCAGCTCGTCGTCGAAATGCAGGGAACTCTTGAGTCCTTCAAGGCAGTGCCCGCGGATGTGCTGTTGCTCGGCTCCAGCAAAAGCCCAGCCTTCTTAAGGAACACGCTTGACGCATTGGAGGCTGTCATTCCAAACGTGCGTCGCGTTGAATTGCAAGGCCTTGGCCACGCAGCAGCACTCGACGGCGGCAAGCCAGAACGTGTCGCGCAGGAGTTACTGACGTTTTTCCGAGATCAAGAATGAAGCACCAAGCGATACGATACGTCCAGACGTGAAAGCGTTGGTAAAAGAGGCAAACGCCGTCACAAGACGTTGTGATGATTTTTAGCTTCGCGACAATTTTTATGAGCAAGCTCGTGGCTTCACTTTGCGGGCCGTAGCGTCGCAAACTGCCCATAAAGTGAAGCCGCGTGCTCCCGAGGTTCTAAGACTGTGAGGCGCGCTACTCTGCATCTCTGAGCGCGATCTTCTCCTTCACGAGCTGCACAAAGTGTTCCGCGAAAGTGCGAATCTGGTCCCAGTTGCGCAGGTCGTTGCGCGCTCCTTCTTTTAATGGGGTGCCGGTATCCTTGACCATCTGTTTAGCAGCCATGCCGAGCATCCGCTTGTCAAGAAAGCCCATAGGTGCTGTGGGCGAGAGATCGTACACGCCGCCAAACGCGTCGTACGTGTCCACGGCCCCAGTCATACCTAGTTTGGCAAACACCGCTTCGAGATACTTGCGTCGTGCCTCCTCCTCTTGCCCGGGAGTTGACGCCATTCCGCTGCTAACAAACGCGCCCACCACGAGTCCCTTCGTCTTCAACGCCTTGAACTCGCCTGCGTTCGCCTTAAGAAAGGCGATCGCCTCCTTAGTCCATCGGCCGATTCTGATCCCAGATCCGACGAGGACGCCGTCAAACGGCGCAATCGAAGGCCACTGCTTCTGTTTCGTTCGTCGAAGATCGATCAGCTGCGTTTCCAGGCCCGCACGTTCCAGGATCCCTGCCATCGCGTGCGCGATCTCCTCGGTGCTGCCGTAACGGCTTCCATACGCAATAAGTACTTTGGCCACTGTTTATCAACGGGTGCTCACAACGAATTACTATAAAACTTCTTCGCGGCTAAACTCGCTCGTGTAAAAAAGCACGGTAATGTGGCTGCTGCGTCACAGTGCATAAAGTACCCGCAATCAGGGGCAGTCCGCGGAGCCGGGGCAACACGTACCGGCTTACGTGCTTTCTGAATAACCATTTCTTTTCCTTAGTTGTATCAAACGGGCATTACACGTGTGACGGCTGACTGCGATACGACAAGGAATGACCGTCGGCATCCAGACATCGCGAATCGCATCTCTTATATAGCGATTAAACGCCTAATGGTCTGATCCCCCGTCAATGTCTAACGTATCAAGTCACGGACACGATGCGCTCCTAAGCTCGTGTTATAGAGAGATTCAACTACTGCTCCGAAGGGACTTTGGGGCGACGGCGACGCGGCTCATCCCTTTCTCTGCGGGGACACACTGGGTATCTACCCCTCTTCAGATCAGCGCAGAGGCCGCCGGTCGACACGATCGCGAGTTCTTGGCAAAAATCATGACAAGAGAGGGACTAAGGGTATTTCAGGAAATCGTCGAGGATAAGAACGCCCGCTTCGTAAGAAACGGGATCGTCGACCTTGAGTTTGAGAGTAGCTCCTCCGAGTTTGAGGCCTTGCAGCAAGAAATGCTCTTCCTCAAGGCGTGTAAACAGGCAAATATCTTTGTGCCAGCTCCATTCGGCGTGTTCGAGTTGACAGGCGGCGCAGTGTTGCTCACGGGGTTTATACACGGGGTGCCGTTCGAGAGGACTCACGTTACCAAGACCAGCATCGGCGCCGTTTTTAAGCTCGTAAATGCGTTGCGCAGACAGCAGCTCGTTCACGGAGACATTCGGCGTGATAACTTCTTATCGACGCGCGAACGCGGGATCTGTCTGATCGACTATATGCGGCTTACAGGCAACGTCGAACGTGCACTCAGCTACGATCTGATGAGCGCTATATGTCATCTGAGCCTGAGCGCTGATCCTGCTCTCGTGCTCGACGCCGCGTGCAACCACTTCTCGGCGCCCGAGCTTAGAGATGCCATTCCTTTTCTCGGTTTTATCACGAGGCGGCTGACGAAGGAGAAGCGGACTCAAGTCTTACAAACCATTCTAGCCCTCTGAAATCATCGGCTAACCAGCGAATCGGCGACCAAGGCATCTTGGGATGCATTTCACACCCATTTTGGCATTTCTTCCAGTAACTGCAACGACGGAGCTACGTAAACGCACATTTGGTGGTGCTTCTCAGCTCTGTATTCTCCTGTCAAAGATGGTAAGCCGTGTCCTGGGGGTACACCCATCGGCACGCTCGTCGGAGTTCCCGCCCAAGACGCCTGTCTCCTTTACGGAGACACGCTCAAAAGGAGGGATAGCTATCTATAGCACAGCGCGAACCACGCACACAATGAATGAGACGAGCGAGTCCGTCGGCGATGAGTCCGAGTGGTGTACTGCGCCGTGTTATCACTGCGCGCGGTATCAGCTTTGGGGGTGCTGCGCTCAGTATCCGAAGCAGATATCATACGCGATTCTCGTAGGCGACAAGGACTGCGTGCATTATCGGGCGAGCCGCAGCAATAACCGACCGCGCCGCACGTAAAGCTCTTGAGCGCGACGAGCTGCGTAAAGAGCATGGTGCGCGTGCGCGACAGCGCGCGACATCCTAACCTTAACTGGTACGATGGCTCGTTGATAATGCAGCCCGATTTGCAATAAAAAAACTGTTTTGCTCGCGTCTCTGAACTCCGAAGGCGACTTTTTGTCCTGCGTTGCTACATTGAACGGTATGAACAACAGTATGAACGGTTTCACGCGTTTTTCGAGTTGAGTTATCCTTCAGTCCGCGTAAAAAATGAACGTTAACACGGACAAGATCGCAATCATCGTGCTCCACATAAGCACATCCTGCTCTCCTCGTCGCGTTATCGGTCGTGTGAGCAGGTATGCGATAAAGAGATATGCCGGAATCGCGGTCGAAATGAGGAAAGGCGCTGCGAGGTGCGTAACTCTCGCAAACGCCGCATTAAGCCCGAGGACGCACGCTGCCGTCACAAGTGCCACGACAATTTCGTCGGCCAGTATTGGCTCTCTGTGCAGTGGGTGCCTTGCGGATCTCGCATGCCCGACTCGTCGCGCGCTACTCCTCTCTGATGTCATATTCTTCTCCTAATCCACGCCGTTTCCCGATAGGCGAAAACATCAATAAAACCTCCTTGACTGTGGTGAGCGCGCTTTTCCGGGCTAAAAAATGATCCACGGCACATAGAGCTGTTGCACGTTTACTACGAAATGAAAGGAGGAAATGTCGCTTCGCCGTTTAGATCGAAAGGGAGAACGGCCGAGCGTCGGTAGCCATTCTATTCTCCCTTCTTGCGATCCGAGCTCTAATCTGCTCTTCGACAGACGACATTGAAGGGCGCGTCCTGTCTGAAATAGTAGCTGCATAGAGAATACCGAATCTCTGTATTTACAATCGATTGGAGTTCTGACAACCTAGACCTATGAATTAGGGCGCGAGCGCTGGGCAGCAGGAATCGGTGCGTGCTCACTCGTCCTTTTCGTCGTCTTCGATCCACTCCCGCACGTCGTCCTCGTCGTCAAGGTCTAGGATATCCCCGGGCAGACACATCGGGTGCTCACCTCCGTGTTTGTAGGCACGCCCCATTGGCTTCAGCATGTTGTTGTGAAAAAATAGAGTCTCCTTTCTTCGTCAGGACCTAGAACGAACTGCGTGCGGTGCGAGGAGAGGCACGTTGAATCGCAGCGTGTCGCACGATAAGTTCCACTGAGTGCGTTTATGATCGTTCGCATTTAGTGGCGAATGGCACAATGCGGATACACGCGAGAAGATCGATTTTCACGGCGTGTAAGCGACGCTCTTGATTCCGTTGTGCGTTGGCTGGGCCGCCGTCGCGTCTCTCCTCATGCGAACCGCTTAACTGCCTCTCGAATCATGTCTTTTGGTGGAATTTCAAATACGTGTCCCTTGTATCTGAAAATCCTGCAGTGTCCTTGAAACGGAGACGTATGGTCTGTTCCTCGCTGCACATCGTGCCCGTCGACCAAAATCGTAGGCGAGCCAAGGAAGCCAACGACCTCTGCTTCCCCGCCTTTGGCGACCTTTATCATGCTCACCCTCGCTTCAACCTGCTCCTCCTCGAGAACCTGTTTGAGGGTGTCTGCTGCCTCTTTGTAATGCGGGCAGTCCTCGTAATACAAGATGTCAATAGACAACATCGCGATCGCGTAAAAAGAAGCCGAGTGCAAATAAAAGCGTAACTGCTGTTAAACGGCAAAAAAGGGCTAAAGTTCTGCTCCTACGCACCGCGAATCTACCATGCATTCCTGTACGCTCTTGTGAGAAACGCGATGATGCGTCTGCAGCAGCTCCTTCCAGGCAAGGGAGGAGTGACACTAACTGAACGTAAACGAATCTATTACTGCTTGTGCCTCTGACAGGTACGTGTCAAAGTCCTTTGGCCCGGCCTCGTAGGTAACCACGTATCCCTTTCCATTCTTTGTAACAAAAATCTGCAACGCCTTGATTTGGGTATCCGTGAGCTGAACCGGAATGGTTGCTTGCCAAATCACTTTGTAGGCGCGGCGATTCGCGAACGTAATATTCTCACTCGAGATAAGTGTGAACTCTCTAAGATTAGTCAGATTCTCGAGGTTAGGGTTGATGAAATCGTCAAATGTAGTGCTTGATGCGAGGTCGGCAGACTCGACACTGACGGCGCCCACGTTGGCGTGAGCTGCATAGATGTAGAGTTTGACGGACACAGATGGGTCGGTCGTATCGATCATCCACTCTCCGGGATAGCTTATCTTGAATCCCTCATCGCTTGAGAACGTCAAACGTTCACCGGTTTGGCTTGCTGATGGAGCTTCGCCTCCCAGGAGCGCGAGCATCCGCAGCATTGCATAGTTAGTCAGAGGTCCGGTATAATGCAACACGGAGCGCACGCGGGAAAAAAACAAATTTTGGAGCAGTTCATCCGTCTTTAGGTCTGCCGCCGCGAACGGGCCGTATGCCCTAAGAACGTTGTTAATCGCCCCAAGCAATCTCAAAATGCAGTAGTATGTGCACACGGCGAGCGTATCGGAAGAGACGTAGTCACGATCGAGTTGCCTGCAGATGATCTCGATATCGTTCAGGTCTCGCGCTGACAAAAAGCCGTCTCTCAGGAAGTAGTCCTCGCCGTGTATTCTTAGCCCCATTTCTTGCCAGTCTAAGAGATCCCCGAGGCTACGTCCGCTAGCTTCGAGCTCTTTTACGAGGTGTGCCGCCTCAGGCCGTTCAACTGCGTCTCGTATCATCTTTTCCAGCGTTGAATGGTCAAAGATGAAGGCAAAGAAGAAGCCGGCACCGCCATAATCCCGGAACCCTAATTCCGACTCCTCGTCGGAGGTGATTGCCGCGTATATGTCTTGCATCCTTTCTGACGTTATCGTCACGCCTTCGGAATATGGCGCACCGCCCGATTTTGATGGCAAGAAGCGACGCAAGAGGGTTTGCATTTGTGGCCGGTCTAATGCGACCGCTCTGAGGACGTGTGAACGCACGTAGATGTGTGCAAAATCATAGAGCTCTTCTATCACGTTCTCTTTTCTCCAGATATCAATGAAATACGAGCTTTTAGGTCCGAGCAGTGGGATTTGAGGCACAATCGTTATGTCCCTCGGCCCTTGCATTTTCTTGGTCATCGTCGGCCTTTGTCATCCTTTTTTGTTCAAGCATCCGGCATTGCGCTGGCGGTTCGCTCTTGCAATCATAAGGAGCCTCAAAATACTAAAACGGCACTCTGGCATACACCTCTCGGTCTTGCCGTTGAACTGCAGGCGCACGGCGGGGGCTCATCGCCGCGTGTCCGGGGACTGCGGAAGTCCCCGGATATATCAACAGCGTGCGCATTGAGTTTGCTTAGTGAGGCAAGCCATCTCAATACCCGAGCGACCCATCGATGAGTATGAGCGTCACTCGGCCCTCGGTTTCCTCATTTGCAAGAATCACCCACTTTCCGAGCTGGCTTGGCGTTCCGTACGCTGCTTTCGCACGGACATTTTCTAGTGGATACGCGTACTCACGGACTCGGCGCAGTGCATCGCCGAGCGTCGGGACGATTTTGTTCGTTCCGCTGACGAGTATCAGGTGACCCGCTGCAAACGCCCACGCTCCTACGCGACTTCCTGACTTGTCACACGCAACAATTTCGCCTGACTGTGCGATGGCGTTCACGCCGGAGATGAAGTAATCAGCTGTAACGGACTTTCTTCGCAGCTCGCGCCTCTTTTGCTCGTCGTTCTCCGCGATGATGGCGCGATGAAGATCGTTCCATCGCGATCTGTCGACGTGTTCATCGTAACCAATCTCGAGCAACGTGGTTGAGGCGCTGCTCATGACGTCGGCTCCGGGTGGAATCACGTCTTTGAGTGTTTCGAGCGCAATCTCGCCATTGTGTGCTCGAATCACACCGATGCCACGCCGCTGGATATTTTCGACAGCCTGCGCCACTATACTGGCCGACGGCTGCTGATTCCACTTGTTAGAGTCAACCTTAGCCTCAGCGGAAAGGTTTGACGCGCTGTATTGAGTAAGCTTTCCCATTCTTTCACCGCACAGGAGTTTCACTAGCGGCTATATAGCCATGCGCCGCAGCAGTTTGGAGGTTTTCAAACAACTTCGATGATGGCAAAGAGAGTTTTTGCGACGAGGTGAGCAAGTTCGGACGGATCGAACGATAAGAATGGAAAAATGTGTGTTCTTGTGCTTACCGCCTGAGACAAGCCGAATGTTCGACCGAGATCAACGACCTCGAAGCGGCCTCTTTTCTCATCTTTGGCGGACATTAAAGAGCTATTTTGTAAAGGTGCGGATCTTTTGCTTTAGGCCTCTTTCAATCAAGAACTATCCCAGGCAAAGACTACCTACCTCTTTGTTGTGAGCAGTCCTTGTTCGAGCGAGACAGGCAGACAGGACGCCGTAAGCAGAGCTTACAACTTTTCTACCCACGTTTTCATCATCTTTAGATCTCGACCTTGTGCTCCAGATGCTTGATCTTAAGTTCTTTCTTCAGGATGCGCTCATCAAGCATTCGTGTCGCGAGCATCTTCTTCGCGTTGTCGTCGAGCTCCTCCCACATCATCATTATCCCTCTTCATTTTCCCATGCCGTGTCCCATTCCTAGTCCACCTTCAGGATCTTCCCACATCGTGTTTCTACTCCTTGTCGACGCGCTCTCCGCGCGCCAAAAAAACATTCTGATTTACGTAAATACGCATTTCCCATTTTTTTGTCGGGAGCCCCGTCCATTTTTGCAGTTTAGTACGACTGAACTGGTGGTGCAGGTTTACGGATCGTTATAAGGCGCATAAGCGCCGATCTTCCAATTCACCATTTCAACGTAGGCCGTTTTTCGAGGTGCGGGCAAATGCTTTTCTGTAGCTGCAGCAAATTTCAGCGTGTTCGACGTAACAGACGCCGCAGCCAGAGCCGAAATTTTCTCTCTCGTTTGGCGGGGGCGACCTCAAGTCTTTTGCCGCAGTTCTGGCAGAACTTTGTCTCTTGAGCATACGCGACGCCACACGCTGGACAGATGTTCTTGTCTAGATCCAACGCAATTTCGGCGTCACGCAAGCTGTCGTCCAATATGCTCACCTCGCACGGAACTTAACGCCATCGCACACTCATTCATTGCAGGGACGGCAGACTCGGGCAGTATCCGACATCAGCCCGAATCTTGTGCGTAAACTCGTATGATGACGACAAAAGACTTTTCGTCGGTCCATCGCATGAGCTTCTTACTAGCATCTCTATATCAAGTGTATCAATAGATGGTTCCGCGGCTGTGGCTTGGGAGAGACGTATGCTGACTACAAAGCACCAGCGACGAGACAGCAAGTTCGCATAATCTCTCCTTAATCGTCCACCATTGTTTGCGGAGCCATTGCAGGCATTACATCGCTTTGGAGCGTTATTTTTAAAAGAGCGCCCGCTCTGAGCTCCCTACGTTTATATTGAAAGAAAGTACTAGCAAACGCGCATAAGGTCGCTGCACGAGAGATGTAGGTTCTGTTGACGTGACACCTCACACGCTTGACCCATACTCATGGCAGCGCCTTATGCCTCGACCGAGCGGATCTTCATGTGATTCGTTCGCCGAGGAACGCGTCTTGCACCAGTCGTCATCAAACACCGGAAACACTTATGCTGCTTCGCAGTCTTTACTGCCGCAGCGCCACGTATTTCATCTCCGAGGCAGTGGTGGAGCAGACCGCCCGGGTCGTCGAGAGCGGGCCCTCCGATCCATTCAGACGGCCGCTCTCTAGTTTTTTCTCTAAATCATCCGACAATCTTGAATAAGCTGGACTCGGATTCCTTTTTTCCTTGCGTGTCCCTTATTACCTTGCGTGCGCTAACGTAATTTGATGATACCATGACCGACGAAAAGAAAGAAGAGAAGCGAATCGCGCCAAAGGACTACCGGATCTGTGACCTGCTTACCAATATGCGCCGTATGCACGACGCGTTCCACGCTAACGTGGAAGATCGCCTCGATCGCCTAGGGCTGTCGCAGATGCCCGCTTTGAGACAGCCCCGCGTGGACGTCCTTGACCTCGGCGACGCCCTCCAGGTGGTCGCAGACATGCCCGGCGCGAAAAAGGAGGATATCGAGATCAACCTTACCCCCGAACGGATCGAGATAAGCGCCGAATCGAGCACCGAAACGGAACGCAAGGAGGAGGAGTACACCTACCGCGAGCGCGGCTACGCATCGTACCGCCGGATGCTCGATCTCCCTGCCGACGTTCTTCCGGATAAGGCAGAGGCAACGTTCAATAATGGCGTGCTCGAGGTGAAAATCCCGAAGAAGGAGCCCACTGAGGTGGAAAAGAGAACGCGCGTGAGCATCAAGTAGGTGGCCGCGATGGAAGAACGACGCAAGTACCCCTTCGAGGCAACCGTTACACCCACAGTGCTCGACAGGGGGCGCCACTGGATCACCGTCCAGCTGAAGAACCTATCAAGGGAACGCCTCGTTGACGTGAGCGCGACGCTGTACACCTACAACTCGCACGATCTCGACGTATTGCCGAGCGGTTCGTTTCATTTCGTGAAAGAGTTGGCCCCCCAAGGCACGGCAGCACTCAACTTTCACGTCTTTGCGAACCACACTGGACGGGTCTATCTGCACGTCACGGCGTACCGCGACGGCGCACTCGTGAGCTGGTACTCGCCCGATCATGAGGTCCGCCTCATCGAAGATCCCGCCCAGATCCAGACATTCTTCGTGAATCGGCCCTACTGGGGGTACGAAGAGACCATCGAGACGGAAACCATCGTGCACGCTCACCGCGACGTGTCGGATCTACGGCTCGAAATCGCCGCAACTCCCCCTCTAAAGCCCACACGCTCATGGACGTAATCGATATCGACGTCATCGCAGAAGGCGACACGAAGCGATTCGTAAGCGAGCTCTACGCGAGTGAAGAAGGCACGTACCTCCTGACAGCGCGCCTTTTCCACGAACAGAAGCTCATTAGCAGCAGGCGGGCATCCTGTTACGTTACGCCCCTTGAGGAGTGAGCCTGCGTCTCGCTGGTGGGGCTGCAGCGTCCCACCCAGCAGACGCTGAGGCCTAACCCCTCAGTCTTTTTTTGCGAGCAGGCCGAAAAACTTGAGAAACACGTATCTGGTCACCTGTAGAGACCTGAAAAACCGAGGGTTAATCAAAGCTGCCATAGCGTGCGCGTTGCACTCTAACCCATTGAGAGAGATACGGTCTCCAACGGTCGCGCATACATCCTTCTTTTTTGGAGTCCGGGCCCATAATGGCGTGATATTGACCTCGATCGTGGTACTTTAGCGGCATGGTATCGTTGATAACAGCCTCGAGAAGCGCAATCGGCTTTGCGCCTCGGTTTAACGCACAAGGTGTAACTTATCTCATTTAATGTGCCGGTTCAAGTGATCGAACGTAGTCAAATGTGATGCTAGTGGTGCCCGTTCTCACGCTCTGAACCCGAATACATCTGTGAAAGTTGCGCTCACGACCCATCATATGCGTAGCCGTATTCGCGAGACTGGTGTATTTGCACCTGTATCCTTTTGATGATTCGGCGCAATTGCTGCCGTGCACTGTCGGGCAGCCAAGCATCGTGTGCGCGGGCTTGCAGGTATTGGTAAGCCTCCCAACTGGTCGAGCACTTCCGTAAAAGCCTTTCGGCGGCCACGTCGGCCAGGTCGTTCTTGTAGTCGGATAGTTCGATTATAAGCTCATCGACTTCCAGGCAATCGTTGTTCACGGGGGTAAGTGATGCGTCTATCAGGGTATTTGTTGACTAAGAGTGGTGCGAAAGTGTGGTTAGATTGAGAAATATAATCCTCGTTTTTTAAGCAGTCTGGAGGAAAATAATGGCAAAGAAATACGAAGCCAACCGAGCTTTTCTTGAGAACGCTCTACGCGCTTGCAGCGGTGCTTGCCTCCTTGCCGTCTTCGTGCAAGTTGCCTCATAAGGGGAGGAGCGCGAAGGCGAACGAATGAGACGAGGGAAGCCAAGTTTTCCACATAATAAAGAAAGAAATAAATAAATATAACGATTAAACGTATCTAATAGGAGGTGAAAATCATGGCTGAAAGAGGACTATTCAGTGGTATTGGGATGATAGTGCTTGCTATCATACTCGCTATCATCTTGGTGCTATTTCCATCGTTGATAATTTGGCTAGCTTGGCTCGCAATTATCATATTGTTCTTAGGTGGAATTGCTGCTATATTCACCCGACGATGATAATTCAGTTATAACCTTGAATACATAAAATCTCTTTTTTTCCACTGCCGAACGCGGAGCGGTCGTTGTCCTAGGCCCTAAGCACGTCCTCCCTTGCGTTAACGGTCGTGAGCGCAACTGTCTCCTAGTGAAGTTTTTTATCTTTTTAAGCTTGTTTAGAACTCGCCTCGAGGGCCGAAGCTGTGGTCAGGATGTGGCATATTAAGAGGATGCTCATTTTCTCCACGTAGAATTCGAAACGAGGAGTACCGAAAAATGCAGAAAGAATCTAAACCGAATGAGTACGAGACAAGTGCATTAGACACCATAAGCTCAATATTGAGTCTATTCGACACTTTGGCAGGTCAACTAGGCAGAACGGGCTGGCCTGCCGACAGCCCCGAGGCCCGAGTAATAAACGACCTGACTAGTATGGAGGATCAGATTAAACGCGCCGATCTTAAAAACGGCAGCAAAACGTTAGGTTAAAATCATCCGCCGCCGAGCGATCACCAGCTAAGATATTGGACTAAGCTGCTGGGAAGAAAAAATCTATCTGCTGCACGGGAATGCAGCCTGAATCCAGCAAGTTGCTTGTGTGAGTGCTTGTTTGCCGGCGGAGTCACGCTTTCGCGCTATTAGGCCTATTCTATAACTCTCTAATGAGGCACGACATGTCAGCCTCATTTTGATGATCGTCTAAACAGGCAAGAGCCAGACGAACTATATCATCCTGGGATAGCTTCTGCTTCTTGGTCACCTGCATCTTGTGTTTGAGCAGAATAAGCCACTCTCTCGTATCCTTCGAGACGGTTATGGTCGTTTTGTCTTGCACACTTACCATTTTTACCATTCTCCCTATACTGCTTCAACTATAAGGTGTAATCCTAGTAATTAGATGCTGTCAATATGGGTTTACTTGCGGAATGCTCCTAATCGATCGCCACACGAAAACCAAAAGAGTGTGTAGGAAACAAAAAAAGACGAGGAGCGCGGACGTCTTTGTGTCGTTCTGATTGTCGAACTAAGTCTTAGGGGCCTTCTAGGAGGGCCGCCAATCCCCTTTTTTGCCTCCGAGCTGCACTTAGCGTAGGTGATTGCGGCTCAGCAGGCGTCACCGCTATTGACCTACAGTGGCGGATGATGCGTTAAATACTCGGTGACTTCGTTCCTGGCGTTTATCCGAGTTCTTTTGGATCGCCGATCTTCCTCAGCTCGTATGCAATAAAAGGGACTATCAATATTCCCGTTGCTAATATAGCGGCATAAGCACCGATGAGTGAGTATAAGGCGAGAAACATCGAAAAATACACGCCCGCGTATAAAGGGATGATGCCCCACACGAGAAACTTGTGACTCCGCCAGAAAAATTGCGCCCTCTGTTTTTGATCCATTGGAAAGCGCAAATGATGGTATAAGGGGGGTAAAATGAACATAAGCGTGGCAGTCGCTGTGCAGACAAGTGCCAGAAGCAGAAGGACGCGCTGGAAGATTCCCGGAAGCTGACTTGCGTACGCTACTGATGCAGTAAGCAAGAACCCGAACAGAATTCCAGAAACCGTTGTGAAGAGTCGTGCCTCGGCGAGAACATCCCCAATCCCCACGCCGTGCTCTTCGAACCTCTGCAATTCTTCAGGACTGAGGCCAATGCGCCCGTCGCTCATTTTTATAAACACACAACTGTGTGCTTTCCCATAATAATGTTTCTTGTGACACTGCGTTTTTTTACGGATTTGTTACAACGGAAAGAACCGGAGGCGAGTATTGTGACGAAAGCATGGTGCGAAAACTGTCAATGCCAACAAAATTAAACCTCATATGGAGACCGAGCTCTCTTACCTCTGGCGCGTTTCGAAACGAAACAGCGTCTAAACATAAGTTCTCAATCCATATTTCTTTGATATCGGTCGCGGCCGAGTCCCACCTACTCGCTCGCGGGCACGGCGCAATAATGCAGTTGGATGATGATCTGCGACTGCTGGGTCATAAGATCTGCCAGATCGAATACTCCAGTGGCAAGTTTTTCTAAAAAAAATGGGATCTCCGTGAATCAAAGGAAATCGAAAAATGAGTTTATTTGCTCCGCACTATCTATGAAGAATCAGGAGAGTATAGGAAAAAGGTTGATAGTTTGTATAAAGTGGGCGAACAAATCGCAAGAATGTGTAATTCGAGAGGTGAGCAAAAATGGGTGAACGTGTCGTTTCGAGAGACCACAAAGTAATAAGCCATTTGATTGACCGGTTGGGCAGCAGAATAGGAGGCCGAAAGAAAAGAAAGAAAAGGATAATTACTATAGAGTAGCGAACAAATCGCAAAGCGAAATTAGTCCCGTTTTTCCCGTAATTCCCGTTTTGCCTAAAAGTGTAGCCCATGCGAGGTGCTGCAGACGTTCAATTCCTTTTTTTTGCTTTAAAAACTACAAACTACAACAACGCGTATCAGCTAGTGCACTTAAAAAATGGTTTCAATGTACTGAATCAGATGACTTGAAGAGCTGGAAAACTGCTTTTTACGGGTGTGACGAACGTAAAAAACTCGATTTCGCAGCGAAAATGGCTAAAAAACCTTAAAAAAACTTTTTTATAGCTTTAAGAAGTGCTGTTCCATTTGCTGCATTCAGCCCGATGAGCCGAACGTTCGAAGGAATCTCTTCCCCCTTCATCGCACGTCGTTCACGGGACGAATTCAATCAGGAAAGGAGATCCTATTGTTTCGTGAGAATACGCTGAAGCTATGTCACGCGCCCCCATATACGGGGGTGAGAAAGAGATGTCAATGGACGTGCATATAGCTCCTGACCTAGACGACGAGGAAGAAGTACATGAATGGATCAAGACGATGAAGAGAAGGAAGACTAAAAGGGTCAGGAACGGATCGAAGACGATGAGGAGGCGAAAGTATAACAACTCTGCTCCCTCCACTCCATCACGCCGCTAGCAATTTATTATCACAAGTCATCAAGAAATTCGGAAGAATAACGTCTATTTTTTTCTGTTTACCGCCCACAACAGCACTCGTGCTCGACGAACAAGGAGTTACCCGCCGCAACTTTTTACGAGACAGCTAGGGAAATGCGAATTTTAGCGTCTTTGTGGCTTCGTAAACTGGCCCAGAAATCACAGTGTTCGGATCGAGCGAGAACAACTACGGAGATTGAGTATTCTCTATGCAGCGACTATTTCGTGCACGACGCACAAGCTGGTCTGATTAAGCGGGCGTGCAACACTGTTCAGCAAAACTAGGGAGAACGCAGGCGTTTGCGGGTTTGTGCTCTGCCGTTCTCCCACGCAATCACGATCGGGCGTGCAAGCTGAAGCGAGATATCGATTCATCTCTCCCGATGGTGAGCGCGTAACGGCATAACGACTTCTCTGTCTTTGTGCCGCTGACCATTTTTCACCTCACCGCGCGCTCACCACCGACAAACGCTTTTTCATCAGCGTGCACAGCGCGGGCGTTACACGCTGCGCGAACTCTTTTCAAATGTATCGTCAAGCCGCTCCTTAATCTGATGGTGCACCTGTCGAAAAACGGCGCACTGATCGCTAGCCGATCCCGGAACAGACCCAGGATTCAAAAAGGCGTGGTGGAGATATTCAGCTCCACGCGGGAAGATGGGGCAGCTCTCCCGTGCGTCAGCACACATCGTCACGACATAGTCAAAGGGTGCGTTGTCATACTCGTCGAGTGACTTAGCGTGCTGTGAGGTAATGTCGATGCCCTGCTCGGCCATCACTTCGCTGGCACACGGATGCACTCCCGTCGATTCGCTGCCGGCGCTGCATGCGTGATACTGATCGGCATTAAGGCTGTTGACGAATCCTTCGGCCATTTGCGAGCGCGCTGCGTTGTGCGTGCAAAGGAACAGGATCTTTTTCTTCACATTCATGTTCTTAGAACCTTCCGAAGATTAGGGAGTGCAAATTTTGACAGGGATGCTTAGTAATCGGAGCTATAGTGATATCGTATGGTCTTTCCGTAGACGCAGGCATCCAAGGCCAACAGCGGCCTGAAGATATGGAGGACGTGAACGGCGATCAAATCACGCATCCAAGGCGGTAGTCCCAAAAAAAGGCCAGGTCAGCACCTTCGTATTGCTCCGTCTGACAATAATCCATGAATAACGCGGCGCCTTCTATGAGTCGTCTAGCCCTTGACGATTTAAGTCTAGATAGTACGCTATCCCTCATCGCTAACCTGTCTATAGAGGTCGAAAGGCCATATTTCCGCGCAGCGCCTCGTCTTTAAGAAGTAGCCTCCCCCAAGAGCCTTCATCGCTACTGCTCGGCCATAAGGTCCCTCGTGCACGATTCGTCCGGCAGAACAAACATTTCACGCAACTGCGCCCCGGTCGATCCACACCACATTTGGGTCTCTCCAGCTCTTCTGTCGCGTGCATCTTGTTCCCTCCCTCCATAGTCAAAGGAGGCGCGCGACCTACGTCAACACATCCCTCATACACTATAGAGCACTCCAGAGCGACGCCTTTTCAAGAGGCAAGCTCCTTCTGAGCACCTTAATTGTCAGGCAAAATTACCCGTAGGTGCGGCTACCGTGAAAACAGTAGATGGTCAAACGTGTGTGAGCACGCACCATGCGGGTGATTTCTGGACGTTAACTCATTACGCAGCCCTGGCATTAAGCTACTGCCGTGAAACTATGGAGTGGAATAGAGGAGGACGAAATTTTTGATATAGAAATGAATTTGCAAGGAAAATATGGGAAAATTACTGAGCGAGATCGTATCCTGGTCGCGGAAACGTTTATGCCAGACTTCGCGAGCTGTTTTTGTATTAAAGGCGCTCCTTTGACTACTCAAACCATCCAGTCAGTCGCTGATTTCCGTCGTCAGCGGGTATTACAGAGAGATTGAACGCGACCCGTTCGTGGTGCTGTGCGGCCCCGTTACCATGGGTCTACCTCACCCCAGTGCGTTTCACCGCCGATCGTTCAGACGCCCCGGAGCCTTGCGATAGGCCCGCCCCTCCCGAATGCAACAGCATTCGATGTGCTTCTTCTATCTCTATTTTTGTATTAAATATGAATGCTTTATTCGTTGACGTTATAGCACTAAGAGAGTTGCTTTTTAAGGGAGGTATCGTCAAAAGCTCAGAATCATCAACCAGCAGTGTAAAAGAGTTGTCAAAGTCTAGCATATCCATCACATTGGCCCCGGAGCGTTTCTGCAACTCTGTCTCGTGGTGCTCTAAAGTTTCCACGATCTGGCTTTTTTCTATGAGCTGGATAGTCACATTACCTTTTTTAGATAAAGGTTCTAGCCTTTTTTTTGTGTCTTTGTCATCTGCCATTAATACCAGGTAAATTTTGATGTTCTTTTTTGCGGCCTTTTCTATATAATCTAAGTATTTTCCTGATGTTTGGCAGTATACGCTCTCTCGGGCGTTCTTCAGCATGTCTTTGATTTTAAATTCAAAGCTTTTGGCGCCGAAAATAAACCACAACGGAGAAGAAGATTCGGTGATTATCTCCTGTTTTTTGAGGACCTGGAATTCTTTTAAAGCTGCTTTCTTGGCGTCCTGATGTCTTTTTATTATTAGTTCTAGCGCAACTCTTGGCTCTATTGCCTGATAAGTGGCCGGTCTCGGACTTGTTAACACGATCAAACCAGTTTCTTCAAGCATCCTCAAGCCGTCGTATACCCTCGGTTTAGAGATATCTAGAAATTCTAGCAGGTCTCTTACTTCGGCGCTTTGCAATAATACCAGCGCTGCGTATATTTTTGCCTCTGACTCGAGCAACCCAAGCTCTGTTAAGGATGTGAGCAGTTGACTGGGTAATTGCTTCATCATTATCGCCATTGATTATTAGTTGTCAAATTATTATTTACTAAGCCGCTAATTATATATACTCATTACGCCATGCTAATTGTTGTTAAATTCTTGACAACTTTAATAGAAAATAATCGCAAAGATAGCACGGAAACTCTAATTGAAGCTTGAAGCAAAGCGAAGGAGATGCGGCGTACAGATTAACGCTCATACAACCGCTAGCAGAACGCGGGCAATTACGAACCCGAGAATACTCGGCCCGAGAGCTAAAACTAACGGAGGCTTCTAGTGTCAGATATCATTAATGTCGAAAACCTCGTCAAAGTGTATCCAGGCGGTACGCGGGCCGTCAACGGGATCTCGTTCAGGGTGAGCGAGGGCGAGTTCTTCG
>Ga0187784_10000137_pt1 | contig 45916 bp, 38 predicted proteins | sample 1015_SJ02_MP15_2_FD_132964 | JGI IMG/M metagenome (GOLD analysis project Ga0187784, IMG submission 132964) | Tropical peat soil microbial communities from peatlands in Department of Meta, Colombia - 1015_SJ02_MP15_20_MG | ecosystem: Environmental > Terrestrial > Soil > Wetlands > Peat | place...
CCGGCCAGCATGATGCCCGAAGCCGCCCGGGAGCGGAGTGTATCTTTCCGCGCGCGGGCACCGCACTCGCTCCGCATTCGGGAGTACCCTCGGCCGAAGGCGTCCTTCACCGAGCGAGATTCGCTCTCGTATGTGTAACGGAAATAGTGACGGCCGTCAAGCAAATGTCGCTCTATCGGTGACGCGCGATCCCGTGTCCGAGCGCAGCGATCCAGCCCGTATCCTCCCCACGTCGCGGGAGGACGAAGAGGGCCGGCAAAGTTCCGCCCGCTTTTTTCCCGCGGCGTGGCTCCTGGGCCACAGCCTCAATTTAGCCGGGATAGCGCGTTGAGAAGGGGTTAACCATGGGCGACGGCATTCGCTTACCGGCGCGCAGGCGGCGGTGGACGCGGCGGCGGCGATTGGGTTATTAACCGTCGGCTCGGGGGGGCCATAGGGGTGTGGGTTCGTGCGGCAGTCGGTGACGCGGCGAGGGCCAACCGCGCAGTATGCGCTGCGTTGTGTGGCACGGCAGACTGACCGCTCGCGAAGAGCCTGTTCTCGAAAATCCGTCCGCGCGTTGATCGGCGGCGCCTTGGCGCTCCTTGCCGGCGCCTTCGTGCTTGGCGGCCCGGCGCGCGCGCAGACTCTCAGCCTCAACGGCAACGAGGTCCTCAGCAGTATCTCCGGCACCACCACCGTAATTACCAACGGCGGCAGCGCCAACGCGCTGCTGATTTTCACCGGCAGCCAGCCTTACTCGGGAATAATTGAGAACGGGTCGAACACGACCGGCTTGATCGTCGACAGTGCCGGCACGTTGAATCTTTCCGGAGCCAACACCTATACCGGGCCGACGATCATCACCGCCGGCACGCTCGCTCTGTCCGGCACGGCGGGCACGATCGCCAGCTCCAGCGGCTTGACCGTTGCCAGCGGCGGCACCTTCGACGTTTCCGCTTTGCCGAGCGCCAATCAGCCGACGGTCACGGGGATCCAGGGCAGCGGCAACATCTATCTCGGCGGCAACGCGCTGACCATCGGCACCACGTCCGGCTCGTTTGCAAATCAAAGCTCGCAATTCAGCGGCGTCATCTCCGACTGCGGCACCACTGGCAAGTTATGTCTTGCCTATCCGGGCAGTGGTCCTCCCATTACCGGCGGCTCGCTCATTCTCGCTGGCAGCGGCACGCTGACGCTCTCAGGCACCAACACCTTCACCGGCGGCATTACGATCGGCAGCGGCAGCACCCTCTCGGTCGGTTCGGACGCCAATCTCGGCGCGGCCACGGGCCCCGTCACCATCGACGGCGGCACGCTGCAAATCACCGGCACGAGCTACACGACAACGTCAGCGTCGCGGCCGTTCATCCTCGGTGCGAGCGGCGGCACGTTCGATATCTACACGGCCGGAAACGCCTTGACGGTCAGCCAAGCGATCACCGGCGCGGGAATGCTGACCGTGACCGGAGCCGGAACGCTCATTCTGCCGATCGCCGAGTCCTACACCGGCGGGACCACCGTCAGCGGCGGCACGCTGGAAGTGGACGGCTCGATCGTGAACTCGGGCGGCGTGACGGTGACTGCGAGCGGCACGCTCAGCGGCACCGGCATCCTGCCGGCGACGGTCGTCGCCCTGGGTACGCTGGCGCCGGGCTCGATCGCCAATCCGACGGGAACGCTGACGATCAACGGCGATCTCACCTTCTCGGCGGCTTCCAACTATCAGGCCACGTTCAACGGCGCCGCCAGCAGTACGGCGAACGTCATCGGCTCCGGCAACACCGCATCGCTGAACGGGACCTTCATCGCCACCGGCACCGGCAGCGGCTACGCGTCCGGCGACACCTACACGGTGCTCACCGCGGCCGGCGGCATTGTCGCCAACACCTATTTCTCCGGCATCAGCCTGCAGGGAAGCTTCGGCGACCTGGCGCCGACGCTCAGCTACACCGCCAATTCCGTGCAGATGAGCCTGACCAGCGGCATCCCCTGGACCGGCGGGACCTCGACAGAATGGGGCACCGCCAGCAATTGGGCGAGTGGTATTGGCCCGGTCCCGCAACCGAACAGCCAGGGCACCTTCAACGGCGTGGCGACATTCGGCACCGCTGCCGGGGCGAATACAACTATCACGGTCGAGGCGTCGAGCCCGACTGTCAGCACGATGCTGTTCACGTCCGCCGCGCCGGGCTTCACCTTCAACATCAGCAACGGGCAGACGCTGTCCGTCAGCGGAGTCGGAATTATCGACAATTCGTCGAACCCGCCCGTTTTCAATGTCGGCGTCTCAACCAGCAGCACCGGTGGGTTGCACTTCGACAATGCTGCGACGGCGGCCGATGCCGCGATCGCCGTCAATCCCGGCGGCACGCTGCAGTTCAACAACTTCGCCACGGCCGGCAGCGCGAGCATCAACAACACGGGCGGCACCAATACGACCTCCAGCAGCGGCGGCGTAACGTCATTCAGCGGCTACAGCACGGGCGGTTTCGCCACCATCATCACCGGCGCCGGCAGCACCACGACCTTCGCCAACAACACCACCGCCGGCAACGCCGTCCTCATTACCAACGGCACGGGCATCGTCCAGTTCACCGGCAGCGGCCCGGCCGGTGATTACAATGTCAGCGCCGGCACCATTGCCGGCGTCGCTCAGGGAACGACCGCAACTCCTTATATCCCGCAGATCGAGCTCAATTCGAACACGCTGACGATCACCGGGATCGCGAATACGCCCGCATGGAGTTCAACCAGCGCCTATCCGCAAGGTTACATCGTCACATACCTAGGAAACTTTTATATATCGACCGCTGTATCGACAGGCAAAGATCCCGCAACGAATCCTTCTGATTGGTCTGCCGTCAGCGGCAACAGCTTCGCCGGTGTGATCAGCGGCTCCGGCGGGCTTACGATTTCCGGCGGCACCACGACGCTCTCGTCAAACCCCGGTGTTACCGGGTCGGGAGTGAATACCTACACGGGCGCGACGACGATCGCCCCCGATACCACAACGGGAGTCAGTTCGGCCACGCTGGCGCTCTCCGGCGCCGCGTCGATCTCATCGTCGAGCAAGGTGGAGATTGCGACCGGCGGCATATTCGACATTTCGCAGACGACGACCGGCGCCTCGATCACGAGTTTGGCGGACAGCGGCGCCTTTCAGGCGGGAACGGTTGCGCTCGGCGATAAGACGCTGACCATCACCAACGGCTCGACCACCTTCTCCGGCACGATCGCCGACGGCGGCATCGCCGGCGGCAGCGGCGGCCAACTGGCGATCACCGGCGGCACGCAGACGCTGGCGGGAACCAACACCTATACCGGCCTGACCACGATCAGCGGCGGCACGCTGGCGCTGTCGGGCGCCGGCTCGATCTCCTCGTCGAGCGGCGTCGCGATCGCGTCGGGCGCGACCTTCAACATCGCGGGCCTGACCAGCCTGCTGACGCTGCCGCCACTCACGGTGACGGTGCCGCAAGCCACGACCAGCGTCATCGGCACGGAGATCAATTCGCTGCAGAACGTCGGCGCCGCGACGACCGCCGGTACCGTTCAGCTCGGCAGCAACGCGCTCATTCTCACGGGAGGCAGCGCCACGCCGTTCGCCGGCAACATCAGCGGCGGCGCGGCGTCAAGCCCCTCGCTGATCATGGCGGGCACCGGTACGCAGACGCTGAGCGGCACCAGCTCCTATACCGGCCAAACGCTGATCACAGCCGGCACGCTGGCGGTCACCGGCAACATCAGCTCTTCGAGCGGGGTCTACGTCAGCGCAGGCGGCACGCTCGCGGGCACCGGCACCGTGCCGCTCGTCTCGGTCGGCAATGGCGGCACGCTGGCGCCGGGCACTCTCGCCAGCCCGACGGGAACGCTGACGATCAACGGCAATCTCACCTTCGCGGCAGGGTCCAATTATCTGGTCACGTTCACCTCCACTCCAACGAACAGTGCAGTGAACGTGACCGGCGCAAGCAACACCGCGGCGCTGAACGGGACCTTCATCGCCAACGGCACTGGCACCGGCTACACGTCCGGAGAAACCTTCAACGTTCTTACTGCGGCCGGCGGGCTCGGAGGGACGACATTCAGCGGTATCAGGGTCGCCGGGGCCGGCTTCGGCGATCTGGTGCCGTATCTGACCTACCCAACGAGCACGACGGTGGTCATGCACCTGACCGCCGGCGACCTCTGGACCAGCACGTCATCGTCGAGCTGGAACACTGCCGGCAACTGGAGCTCGGGCGTACCGAGTGCGAGCAGCCCAACGCCTGCCGACACGGTGGCGGCATTCGGTAGCGGCGCGTCAATACAAACAGCTGTCACCATCGACACGACCGCGACAGCCGCGGCAATGCTGTTCAAATCCGGCGCGCCGGCCTACACCTTCACGATCAATGCCGGGAACTCGCTGACCCTTAGCGGAGCGGGCATTGTCGACAATTCGGGGCATGCACCGATATTCGATGTCGGCAGTGTCAGTGGCGGCACTCTCACGTTTCAGAACTCGGCCAGCGCAGGCGATGCCAATATTAACAACAGCAGCGGCACGGTGACATTTGCCGGTTCCAGCACCGCCGGCAGCGCGACCATCACTACAAGCAGCGGCGGGACGACGACATTCACCGGCAACAGCACCGGCGGCAGCGCCACCTTCAACACTAATGGCACAGGTGTTGTCGATTTCTCGGCCAGCACCAACCCCAACATTACCGCGGGTTCGATCGCCGGTTCCGGCAACTACTATCTCGGCGCGAACGAGGTCACCGTCGGCGGCAACAATCTGAGCACGACGGTCAGCGGCGTCATCTCCGATTGCGGAAGCGGCACTCAATGCGCCGCCTATTCGGGTAGCGCTATCACCGGTGGCTCGCTGATCAAGATCGGCACCGGCACGCTGACCCTGTCGGGCGCCAACACCTATACCGGCGGCACGACGATCAGCGCCGGCACGCTGGCGCTGTCGGATTCAGGCAGCATCGCCAGTTCGAGCGGCCTGATTATCAACAGCGGCGCAACGTTCGACATCTCGGCGGTGACCACTACGCTGCTTCTGCCGGGTTCGCCGACCGGCGCGTCGATCGCCACTCTCCAAGACGGCCCAAACGCTACCGTCAACGGCAGCGCCATCTATCTCGGCGGCAACACGCTTTACGTCAATCAACAATCCAACGGCACGTTCAGCGGCCTCATCGAGGATAGCGGCTTGGGCGGCGCGCTGTTCAAGGACGGCCCCGGCACGCTGACGCTCGCCGGCGCCAACACGTATATCGGCGGCACCTCGATCTTTGCCGGCACGCTGGCACTGTCGGGTGTCGGCAGCATCGGCAGCATTGCCAGTTCGAACAGCCTCACCATCTACAACGGCGCCACTTTCGACATTTCCGGGGCGACGCCGACGACGTTTACAGCCAGCGATTTTTCAACACTGGTTACCGCGATCGCGGTATCGAATCTTAGCGATGGGTCGGCGTCTCCGGACGGCAGCAGCAGGATCAATCTCGGCAGCAACACCCTCTACATCTATCAGACGAACCTCGGCGTTTTCAGCGGCGTTATCCGGGACGGCGGAATCAAGGGCGGCGCCGGCGGTTCGCTGTTCCTCGACGGCGGCGGGATCCTGGTCCTCGCCGGCGCCAACACCTATACCGGCGGCACTTCGATTTTCGGCGGCAGCACATTGGCGCTGTCCGGCGCAGGCAGCATCGCCAGTTCGAGCAGCCTGACCATCTATAACACTTCGATCTTCGATATTTCGGGTGCGACCCCGATTGTTGCGGTCAACAATCTTCAGGACGGAAAGGGCACAACAGTCGACAGCAGTGCGATCTATCTCGGCGGCAACACGCTCTATGTCAATCAGACGATCAACGCGACCTTTAGCGGCGTTATCCAGGATGGCGGCCTCAGCTTCGGTAGCCCCGGCTCGTTGTACAAGGACGGCACCGGCACGCTGACGCTTGCCGGCGACAGCACCTATACCGGTGCGACCACGGTCAACGCCGGCACGCTGTCTGTGACCGGCAGCCTCGGCGCATTAAGCAACGTCACAGTCAACAATGGCGGCACGCTGGCAGGGACCGGCACCATCGGAGGTAATGTCGCAGTCAGCATTGGCGGCGGCACGCTGGCGCCGGGCGCCGGCACGCTCTCGCTCGGTTCGGGCAGCACTCCGACATTGACACCACAGACTCTGTCAATCGGCGGAAGCCTCACGCTTTCGTCCGCGTCGAACTACGTCACCACCATCAACGGCAGCAATTACACGACGACCAGCGTCGGCGGTCTCGCCACTCTCGCGGGAACGATCACAATAAGCGGATCGGCCAATACCGCCATATCGGACTATATCGTCCTCAGTGCCGGGAGCCTCAGCGGCACTTTTTCAAACATCAACGTCACCGGCAATTTCGGCAATAATTTACCCACGATAAGTTATGTCTCAAGTGACGTCGTTCTAAACTTGGTCGCGGGTACCCTCTGGCAAGGTTCGACCGGCGCCAACGGAACAGATTGGGGCACTGCCGCCAACTGGCAAGGCGGGGCTTTACCGACCGCCGTCGCGGCGTTCGACAACACAGCAAAGACGACCACGGTCGCGATCGGCGCCAGCAGCACGGAGAGCGAAACCGTCGGCGCGATGCTGTTCAATGCCGATGCGCCGGCGTTTACGTTCAATATCAGCCACACCACGGGCTCGCTGACGCTCAACGGCTACGGCATCGTCAATGAATCGACCACCACGACGCCGACGTTCAACAACTCCGGCACATTTTCATTCCAGAACTCAGCGAGCGCAGGAAACGCCATCATTAATACTTTGAGCGGCGGCTTGACGGCATTTTACAACAACAGCACCGGCGGCAGCGCCGCGTTCAACACCAGCAGCGGCGGCACCCTCGATTTTTCCGCGAGCACTGGTCCCAACGGCACCGGCAATGTCAGCGCGGGCGCCATCAACAATGGCGCCAGTGGCGCGGGCGTGATTTATCTCGGCACCAACGAGCTCACCGTCAGCAGCGGTAATTTTAGCGGCGTGATTTCGGCCTGCGGCACCAATGGAAAGTTATGTCTTGCCTACCCGGGCAGCGGTCCTGCCATTACCGGCGGTTCACTGGTCAAGATCGGCACGGGCACGCTGACCCTGTCGGGCGCCAACACCTATTCAGGCGGCACCGAGCTGAGCGGCGGTACGATCGCCGTCGGCGCTTCGTCGACGCCGACATCCGGAACGGTCACCTCCGGCCCGCTCGGCACCGGTACGCTGACGTTCGATGGCGGCACGCTGCAGGCGGCTGGCAAGTTCACCATCGCGAATGCGGCTACCGTCAATAGCGCCGGCACGATCGATTCAAACGGCAACATCTTCACTTATTCCGGCGCGATCGGCGGCACCGGGACTGGCGGGCTGACGATCGAGAGCAGCACCGGCGCGGGCACCGTCATTCTTTCCAATACCAATGGCTACACCGGGCCGACGACGATCAACAGCGGCACGCTGGAGGTGGACGGCACGCTCACCAACAGCCTGGTGACGGTCAACAGCGGCGTGCTCAGCGGAACCGGTACGATTGTCCAAAATGTTCAGGTCAATGCCGGCGGCACGTTGGCGCCCGGATCGGTCAATGTATCGACCGGAACATTAAACCCGGGAACGCTTAACATCAGCGGCAGTCTCACGATGACGGCCGCGTCCTACTATCTGGTCACGGTCAACGGCAGCAGTACCAGCACGACCAACGTCACCGGCACCGCCACGATTACGGGTGCGAATCTGGCGCTCGCGTCAACGAGTGCAATAAAGACCTCGAGCAGTTTCATAGTGCTCACCGCCACCGGTGGAGTGACGGGGACGTTTAACACGCAGGCGCTCTATGAAACCTCTTCGGGGCTTTACAAGGTCGCTTCTATAAAGACGATCGACGGTGGTACTGAGGTTCAGGTGACGTTCGCGCCCGCGACATTAAGCGCGACGCTGCCGCCCGGCTTCGCGTCTTTCCAAAACGCCATCAACGCCGCTGCCAACAACGGCACGCTGCCGCCGGCGCTGCAGGATCTCTTCCTGTTGTCGCCGAGCGCGCTGCAGACCGCGGCATCGCAGCTCTCCGGATTGTCGAGCACGGCCCTCGTACCGGTGGTGACGAACATGCAGAGCGCGTTCACCTCGACGCTGCTCAACCCGAATATCGGCTGGCGCGGCGGCGCCGTCGGCTCGTTCGGTCCGGCGCTCGGCTTTGCGCCGGAGACGCAGACGCCGCAGCAGCAGCCGCTCTACAATACGGCGGCGCCGAGCGAGCCGCTCGACGCGCTGATGCGCTCGCTCAATCCCTACTACAGCCACAGCGTCTGGGCGTCGCTCTATGGCGGCTATTCCAGCATCACCGGCTCGAGCGACATCGGATCGCCGCACGCGACCATCGGCGCGGGCGGCATCGCCTCGGGCATGGATTTCCGGCTCGGGCCCGACACCGTCATCGGCTTCGGCTTCGGCGGCGGCTTGAGTTCTTGGAACGTGTCGGGGCTGGGCAGCGGCACCAGCGATATGTTCCAGGCCGGGTTCTACGGCTCGCAGCGGTTCGGCAATGCCTACATCTCCGGCGCGCTCGCCTATGCCTTCGACAAGATGGACACCAGCCGCACCATCACCGTGCCCGAGCTCGGCACCGCCGGCGCCAAGTTCGACGTCAATGCCCTCACCGGCCGCCTGGAAAGCGGCTACCGTTTCGGGTTGCCGGATTTCGGCGTCACCCCCTATGTCGGCACCGAGTTCACGGCGCTGCGCACGCCGGCCTATACCGAGACGGGCGACCCCAGTTTCACGCTCTCCTACGGCGCCGAGACCACCACCTATCTGCGGGCGGAAGCCGGCGCCTGGGTGGACAAGGCCTTCCGCCTCGACAATGGCTCGACGCTCTGGCTCTTCGGCCGCGCCGCCTACGCGCATGATTGGTGGAACAACGACTTCATCAGCACGCAATTCGTATCGCTGCCGACGGAAAGCTTCACCATGACCGGCATCACGCCGCCGTCGAATCTCGGCCTGGCGTCGGCCGTTGGCGAGCTGCGAATGGGCAACGGCATGTCGTTCGGGCTCAGATTCGACGGCGAGTTCGGAAGCGGCGCCTACAGCCTGGCCGGCTCCGGGACGTTCCGCTATTCATGGTAATGAATACGCAGGGAACGTTTCCGCTATTCGTGGTAAATTCAAAGAACGATCACCGGCGCCGCCGGTGGGGGGGGGTTGAGGGTCATGCCACGCTTTTATGTATCTCTTATCGTCGCGGCGCTCGCCGGGCTCACGGTTGGCGCCGGCGGCGCCTTGGCGCAGGATTCCGAGCGCCTGCCGATGCCGTCCAACATGACGACGCCGCTCGAACGCAGCCGCCAGGCGATCATCGAATGCCGCGAGCGCCGGCAGAGCAAGGAGCTCCCCGGCTACAAGGAGTCGGCCGAGTGCGCGAGCCCGCGCATCTTCGCGGCCTGGCGGGACGCCAACTATCCGCATATGGATTTGATCACCGCGTGGCTGAACGCGCGCGAGGCGGCCTCGGCGCAGGTCGATCAGAAGGCGATCACGCCGGCGGAATTCGAGCGGCAGATGGCCGACATCACGCGGCGGCTGACCGCCGAGGAGCAAAGACGCCGCTCCGGGCTTACCGTCTCCGCCGACCGATCGCTCGAGCTGCAGCTGCCGCCCTCGACCCAAGTTCTCGGCGTGGCGACGCCGCCCGGGCAGGAAAAGCTCGCCAAGAAGAAATCGGCGGAGGCGATCGCGGCGGCCGCCGCCACCAACAGCGGCTATGTGCCGCCATCGTCGGGCACGAGCGTGCAGTCCATGGGGCAGTTCTCCTCGCTCGACTCGCAGAAGCCGAACGCCGGCGTCGGCGGCCCGTTCGTGCCGGTTGGCGGAACGCGGACCGCGGCGCTCACCGGCCCGGGCGCGGGCGGTTTTTATGCGCAACTCGCCGCGCAGCGGAGCGAGGCCGATGCCCGCGCCGTCTTCCGCATGCTGCAGCAGCAATATCCGGCGATCCTCGGTAGCCGTGACGCCGTCATTCGCCGCGCCGACAGCAGCCAGGGCACCTATTATCGCGTCGAGATCGGCCCCCTGACCGCCGGGCAGGCCGACCAGCTCTGCGGCAGCCTCAAGGCCGCCGGCGCGCAATGCGCCACGCAATATGAGTGAGCGGCTCCGGTAGAGAAAGCCGAAGCGCAATCATCCCTTGACGCAGATCAGCGGCCGCAGGCGGGCGACGCGGCGGGCGAGACCCGCTTGCTCGGCCGCGCTCACGACCGCGCCCACGTCCTTGTAGGCGCCCGGCGCCTCCTCGGCCACCCCGCGCATCGACGGGCTCTTGATCAGGATGCCTCGCTCGGCAAGGTCATCGACGATCTTGCGTCCGCTCCACTGCTTGAGCGCCGCGTGCCGCGACAGCGCCCGCCCGGCGCCGTGGCATGCCGAGGCGAACGCCTTGTCCTCCGCCGTCGCCGCGCCGACCAGAATGTAGGAGCCGGTTCCCATGCTGCCGCCGATGAGCACCGGTTGTCCCACCGGGCGCAGTGCGTCGGGCAGGCTTGCGTGCCCGGGGCCGAAAGCCCTGGTGGCGCCCTTGCGGTGAACGAACAGCTCGCGCTCTCGCCCCTCGACCGCGTGCGTTTCGACCTTGCAGGTATTGTGCGAGACATCGAACAAGAGCTGCAGGTCGCAGGCGGGAAAGAAGTGCGCGAAGACGCGGCGCGCGTAATGGCCGAGGATCTCGCGGTTGGCCAGCGCGCAATTGATGGCCGCGCGCATGGCGCCGAGATAGCGCTGGCCGACCTCCGAATTGATCGGCGCGCAGGCAAGCTCCCTGTCGACAAGCTCGATGCCCGCGGCCTTTCCGGCCAGCAGCATTTCCTTGAGGAACTCGGTTCCGATCTGGTGGCCGAGGCCGCGCGAACCGCAATGGATGGTCACGACAACGTCGCCAAGCGAAAGCCCGAAGATTTCGGCAACCTTGGCGTCGAAGATTTCCGCGACGACCTGAACCTCGAGATAGTGGTTGCCCGAACCGAGCGTGCCCATTTCGCGCCGCTGGCGTTCCTTGGCGCGCCCGGACACGCTTGCCGGCTCGGCGCCGGCCATCCGGCCTTGCTCCTCAATGCGTTCGAGGTCGCGCGCCTCACCCCAGCCGCGCTCAATGGCCCAGCAGGCGCCGCCCGTCAGCATCGCGTCCAAGTCGAACTCATCGAGCGTGATCGGGCCCCTACTGCCGACGCCAGCCGGGATTTGCCGGGACAGCGAGTCGGCGAGCGCGCCTTGCACCGGAAGGACGTCGGAAATCTTGAGACCGGTGAGCATGGTGCGCACGCCGCACGAGATATCGAAGCCTACTCCGCCGGCCGAAACCACGCCGCCTTGGTCGGGATCGAAGGCCGCGACGCCGCCAATGGGAAAGCCGTAGCCCCAATGCGCATCCGGCATCGCATAGCATGCTTGCACGATCCCCGGCAGCGTCGCGACGTTGGCCGCCTGTTCGTAGACCTTGTCGTCCATGTCGCGGATCAGCTGTTCGTCGGCATAGATGATGGCCGGCACTCGCATCGCGCCGTGAGGCTCGATGCGCCAAGTCGTAGCGTCGAGAGAGGTGAGGCGGCTCGTATCCATTTTTCCGCTCGTTCACACGTCCACGACACAGCCCGCCGACCACATGCCTTCAGGCTCCTGCGCGACCCGCAACGCCGTGTAAGTCGCGCCCTTCGGCTCGCAAGCGGGCGCGTGCCGCCCGACATCGACGGGTTCGCCCCACATCGTGGCCTCGAGCCGTGGGCCTTGATCGATGGTCACGGCAAAGCGGGCGAACAACATGCGCCGAACCGCCATCTCGTAAATGACCGCGTTGAGCCAGTCGACAAGCAACAGCTCGAGATCGGGCGCCGCGCAGGTCACCGCGACGGCGGCGAGCGGCCTGACGTCGGCACGGGTCACGACCGCGGTCAATGCCAGCGCTGCCTGCGCAAACGCTTCCGCCGGCGTAGCGCCAAATCCGCGTACGCCGATATCCGCGTCGTGGGAAAAATGTTCCCATCCCGCCCGCATCATTGGCAACCCGAACACCCCTCTGAAGCTCGCGGCAGCCACGCATCTTCGCCGACTCAACTCGCCGGCCGCGGCTCCTCTTCCTCCTCGGCGGTCAGAATTGCGACAATCTCGCCGGCGACGGGCCGAAGCGGCCGGCCGCTGCCGAAGACATCGGAGTCCCCGGCGAGCCAGATCGATGCTTCCTCGACGTCGAGGAGCGTGGGTCGCAGCGCCATGATGTCGAGCAGCTTCTCCTCATCCAATGTGCCAAGCACACGGCGGATGTCATCGGGTGCAGCCGACGTGCCAGGATGGTGCGCAGTCGTCGATCGGTTGGCCATGTTCCAATCCTATTGGTTCGGCTTCAGGCAGTTTCATCCCGGCCGCAGTTTCCTCTTTGATTCAGATCAAGGGGGAAAGCGTAAGTCCAGGCGACATAGGGCCATGGCAATCGGGCGACGGAAGAGGGCTGATCGCTCGGATTTGCCCGCGTTCTGCGAAGCGGGAGCCGAGGCACATTGCCGATCAATGCGAAAACATCGGGTCTGAGAGCTAAATCCGACAGCCGACAGGAGCCAAGCAATGGAAAGCGCCACATTCCGGAAATGGCTCGTTGAGCAGGGCTGCCGCATCGATCACGGTGAGCATCACCGGCGGCATGAAGGACAAGTCATGGTGACCGTGCATCGCGAAGGCCGAAAGACCGAGGTTCCGCTCGGCGGCTCGCATCAGATCATCGAAGCGCGCGTGGTGCTCCGCGCCTGCGAAGAACTCGGACTCGATCCGGCACAATTGCCGGGACCGAAAGGCCGCGTCTGAAACGCAGTGTCGTCATGATTGCGCAAACGAATACGCAAGGCAGCCGCGATGTCCATATTCCGCCGCTCGGACTCGCCGGAATTTTGCAGATACCGAAGCGGGCCTATGCGCTGGTCGCCTTCGTGCATGGCAGCGGCTCAAGCCGCTTGAGCCCGCGCAACACGGCCGTCGCCCGCGCATTGAACGACCGAGGCATGGCGACGCTGTTGTTCGATCTGTTGACGCCGGCCGAGGAGGCCGACCGCGCCAACGTGTTCAACATCCCCTTGCTGGCGGACCGGCTGGCCGATGCCATCCTTTGGCTCGACGGTCAAACCTCGCTCGCCAAGCTCCCGCTCGGGCTGTTCGGTGCCAGCACCGGAGCGGCGGCGGCGCTGGTAGCGGCGGCCAAGCTTCCTCGCCGAGTCGGCGCAGTCGTCTCGCGCGGCGGACGTCCCGACCTCGCCGCAGATTCGCTGGACGAGGTACGCGCGCCGACGCTTTTGATCGTTGGCGGGGCCGATTTCGGCGTCATCGAGCTCAATGAGCAGGCATTGGCACGCCTGCGATGCCCCAAGGCGCTGCAGATCGTTGCGGGAGCGAGCCATCTGTTTCCCGAGCCCGGAACTTTGGAGGCGGTGATCGACCATGCCGGCAGATGGTTTGAGACCCATCTCGCATCGAACTTGGCTGCGTGAATCCGGACCACGCTGACCAGCCGCGGCGTGCCATTTGCATATCGATTCGATAAGCCGCGACCTCCTCGCGGCGCTCACGGCCCAAAGTGGTTGTCCGAACTGGTTGCTCGCTTCCAGGACAGCGTAAGCCGCCCGTCGCGGCTCAGCTCGATGCCGGCGCCAAACCTCCGGCTTTCCCGATCCAATGTTTGCTGCATCCAGTCGACGTCCTCCTCGGCGGGGCGGACGAGCCGGAATTTCCGGATCTGCAGCGGAACGATTTCGACAGCGGCAAGATTTCTACCCGCTTCGACGTCGGCGAAATACATCAGGACCAGGTCATCCCGATAGTTCTCATAGCCTCGAATTCCCTCATAGTCGTTGAGGAAATCGCCACAGCCGTAGAGGATGAGCCGATCGCGATAAACCTCGATGGCTTTGGGATGATGCGAAGAATGGCCGTGGATGATGGAAACACCGGCCGCCTCGATCAGCTTATGGGCGAAACGCCGTTGCGCGTCCGGAATTTCGTAGCCCCAATTCGGTCCCCAATGCACCGAAACAATGATCAGGTCGCCCGGCTGCGCGGCACGCGCGATCTGCTCGGCAATCCGCAGCGCGCCCGCTTCGGAAAGTTCGCCGAGGACATTGACGCCCGAAGTCTCGCCGGTCGCGGCCCAATTGCGCGGGGTGCCGCTGCTCACATGGGCAAACGAAAACACCAGAATACGGCCGCTTCCGGCCACGTCGAGAACCGCCGGCGCAACGGCCTCGCCGAAGTTTCGGCCGGCGCCCACGGCTTTGATCTCAAGACGCTCCAGCGTAGCCAGGGCGTCGAGCAGCCCGCGGCGCCCCCAATCGAGGACATGATTGTTGCCGAGCACGCAGCAATCGAGGGCGGCGGCCTTGAGGCAGTCGGCGTTGTCGGGGTTCATCCGGTAGTTGATGCCTTTGCGCGCGAAATCCTCGCTGCGGGTGATGCTCGTTTCGAGATTGACGATGCGTGCATCGGGCCGCATGCTTTCGAATTCGTCGAGCGCCGCGCCCCAGACGTATGACGGACCGACTCGGCGCGGAATCGGCCCGTTTGCCGCTTCGGCGAGCCGCACATAATCGATTGCCGATTGCGCATAATCCTCGTGGAGAACAGGGTTACTGGGATGCGGCAATACTTGATCGATGCCGCGCCCGGTCATGACGTCGCCACACAGGAACAGCCTTGTTGTTCGCCGCCGCGGTTGAACAGTATGCGGTTGAGCAGGAGGCAATTGCACGGGCATCTGAACGGCTATGGCGTCGGCGGCGAGCGCGCGGTGTCGCCCAAACGCAATGAGGCGAGGACTTGATAGCCGCTCCCGCCTGGCGGTGGCGATTGAAAGAGTTCGATCGATTCAACGCGCTGCGTCAACGACAACTTCCGATCAATTGGGTGTTTGCGGGCGATCGCAGCCCCCTTGGCGCGAATTCGGGCAAGCGTGACGTGGGGCAGAAAGGGACGCTCGTCCGCCTGCCCGAAGACTTGTAGAAGCGCCGCACGCAATGCGGCAATTTCACCGCTGACCGCGCAATCCGCCCAGAGCAGATGGGGTCGTCTCGGCTGCGGGCCGTAACCGACATGCTGGAAAATCAATGAAAAGGCACCGAAGGCGCCGGCCACGCCGCCGAGCTTCTCGATCGCGTTGGGAATCGAAGTCTCGTTCCACGGCGGCACCAGAGTGAGGTGAATGTCGGCCGGCGCGACCGGCCGCACCGATTGCGGTTCGAGACCGGCGGCAAACTGCGCGAGCCGGCTTGCGATCTGCGGCGCGACCTTCAGCCCGACAAACACGCGCGGCGGCGGCGCAACGCCTGCAGGACGCGCATGCTCGGCACCCAGCGCGTTCGCGAAGGTCATCGCTGGTAAAGGCCCACGAGCGCTGCTTCGGCCATGACATGCTTGCGCGCCTCTCGTTCGACCTCGCTGCACGACGGATTGCGGCGGAGCGGCAGCTGGTCGACTGAAAGGGCCAGCAGGCGAAAGTGGTAGTGGTGGATTCCGTGGCGGGGCGGCGGGCAGGGGCCACCATATCCGGGCCTGCGAAAGTCGTTGATCGCCTGTCTGAAGCCTTTCTGTGCCGCATCGGCGCCGGCGCCCTCAGCCAGTCGGGTCCGGTCGGCCGGGATGTCGTAGGCCGCCCAATGGTGCCAAGTGCCGGCCGGCGCATCGGGATCGTCGCAGAGCAGCACGAAGCTGCGCGTTCCCGCCGGCGCTTCGCCCCAGTCGAGCGGCGGGGACAAATCCTCACCATCGCAGGTGAAGCGACGCGGGATGGTCGCGCCGTCGGAAAAACTGCTCGATCGCAACCGCATGAGCCTTCCCCCTCACACCGAAGGGCGACAGTTTGCACCGTCGCCGCTGCGGATGGATTGATGCTGATCAAGGATTTGCAAGCGGCATCCGGCATGCCGGCGGCAATCCGAGTTATCTTGGCGCCACCGCCCGATCAAGTGGGCTACCTTACTGGCTGCCAAACCGGACGTGGCGCAACCTCGCTCTTTGTAGAGGCCCAATCCCATGCGACCGCTGTTGCATCCTGCTCTCGTCAACGGACGATCAGGCGATCCGGCGCTCTATGTCGAGACGCTGTTTGAAAGGCGCGCGATCATGCTCGATCTCGGCGACATAGCGAAGTTGTCGCCGCGCAAGACGCTTCGCCTCGAACGCATCTTTGTCTCGCACGCGCATATCGACCACTTCATCGGATTTGACCAGCTGCTGAGGGTGATGGTCGGGCGGGACAAGGAAATTCACCTCTTCGGACCGAGCGGCTTCATCGATCACGTTCATCACAAGCTTCTTGGCTATCGCTGGAATCTCGTCGATCGTTTCGTCTTCGACCTGGTCTTTGTCGTTACCGAAGTCGATTCCGATCTTGCCACCCGCACGGCGCGATTGCGCCTGAAGAAGGCGTTTGCGGTCGAGGCGGTCGATGAAGGACGACTCGTCGATGCCGTGCTCTACAGCGAGCCGACGTTCCGAGTCACGGCCGCCGTTCTCGAGCATCGCATCCCATGCCTGGGATTTGCGATCGAGGAGGCCGCTCACGTCAATGTCTGGAAGAACCGGCTCGGCGATTTACGGCTGCCGGTCGGGCCATGGCTGCGCGAGCTCAAGCGCGCGGTGATCGAGAATCGGCCGGACGATCATTTGATCCGGATCGGCTCAAGGTCGAAGCCGTCGGCTGAACGCGCGATGGCGCTTGGCGAACTGCGCTCGGCGGTCACGGTCACCCCCGGGCAGAAGATCGCTTACGTGACCGATGCGGCGGACACGCCGGCCAATCGACGGGCGATCGTCCGGCTCGCTCGCAATGCCGATGTGTTGTTCATCGAGGCAGCCTTTGCCAAAGCTGATGCGGCATTGGCGGCCGAGCGCGCGCATTTGACGACAACCGCCGCAGGATCGATCGCGCGTGAAGCCGCCGCGCGCCGGGTTGAGCCGTTCCATTTCTCGCCGCGCTATAGCGGGCGGGAGAGGCGACTGTTGAAGGAGGTCATGGCCGCCTTTGCCGGCCGCCAAACCGACGCGTGACGGCCGATCGTTTTGACCGGGATCAAGGACAACGACAGCCGCGAACCGCATATGCAGGCCATAGATGCGGGGCGAATCAGTTCCGTTGACCGCTAGACCACGCTCGGTGCTACTTTGCGGAACATGCGTTCGGGAGCGACCCATGAAAGTGAAGTTTGAAGTCACCAAGTCCGGCAAGCGGCTGCATGAAGGAATCTACGAGATTGACGACAATGCGAGCTTCGGAGCGGCGTGTGCGGATGTGTGGGTGAAGATCCGGGAGCAGTGTGCGGCCAGGGCCACCAGCATCGGTGATCTCATGGATTCGATGCACGAAGACGTTATCGGCGAGCTCAATGGTGCGCAGATCAAGCTGAACAAGGTTTGAAGGCGCAGTCATCCCGACCGCGCGGCGCGCTGTCCGTTCAGCGGACTTCGTCCGTTTTCCCCGCTGCCGTGAGTTGCGCTCGTTCCGGTTCGATCACAAGCAGAGGAACCTCGTGCAGGTGTGCAAACAGCCTGGGAGTGTCGGCGGATAATTGGCTGCGGCTGACCACGCGGAGGCGCTCTCTGACCGGCGCTGAGGGGGCCGCCAGCGCCGACGCGCTCGTCGTCGGTTTGCCGACAGCAATCTGATCGATCGCCACCCCGAGCCGTTCCGCTTCGGCAAAGATGTCAGACGATAACAATGCGCCGGGGCTCGTTGCGACGATCAGCCGCTCCTTCAGCGCGGCCGCGATCTCGAGCGCAACGCCAATGCTGGCATCCTCCGGATCGGCAGCCATCGCCATGACCGGGCCGCTCGTGCGCACGATCCGTCGCGGGACGACGAGAATGGCCGCCGCCAGGTCGAACGCAGCGTCGACCAGGCCGGTGAATTGCCGCGTGATCCGTTCGCCCGGGTGGGTCGGTTCGATGATGGCAACGAGATCGTCGGCGCGAATGAGCGAGGCGATCGCCTCGGCTCCGGCAACGACATGGAAATTGGTCGTTACGGTGCGGCTCCTGACGCTCTCGGCGAAGCGCTGCCGTGCGGCGATCGCGGCGCGGTCGATATCGAGCGTGAGTCGCGCCAGATCGATCTGCTGCCATCCCTGATCAAGGGTGCGCAATTCGCGCGCCACGGGCAATCCGGCGAGCGCGCGCAAGGTGGTATCGGCGACGAAGGTTGCCAGTAGCTCGATCTCCAGAAACTCGGCCAAATCCACGGCCGCGTCAATCGCCGCCTGGTTGGGCATGCCTTGCGGCAGGCCGAGTACCATTCGCTTGAAGGCGATGCGTGGGCCGCTCATGCTTGACTTTCGCCGGACGAGGAGAGCTGCTGGCCGAAGCTCTGGCGGATGCGGGCGAATGTGTGGAGCCGGTCTTCCACCAGTCGGTTGATGCTTTGCGCCGGATAAAGCCCGTCGGTCGCCCTCTCCCCGGCCGGGCGGCCGGTCAAAAGCTCGACACCCTCGTCGATCGTCGCAATCGGGTAGATGGAGAACTTGCCGGCCGCGCAAGCTTCAATAACGTCGCGCCGGAGCATCAGGTGCTGCACGTTGGCGTTGGGGATCAGGACGCCTTGGCTTCCGGTCAGCCCGCGCTTCTGACAGATGTCGAAAAAGCCCTCGATCTTTTCGTTCGTACCACCGATGGCCTGCACCTGTCCTCGCTGGTTGACCGCGCCGGTGACGGCGAGATCTTGGCGCAAGGGAACCTCGGCGAGCGCGGACAGCAGCGCGTAGAGTTCGGCCGAGGAGGCGCTGTCGCCTTCGACGCCGCCATAGGACTGCTCGAAGACCAGGCTCGCGAACAGCGACATCGGCGTATCCAGCGCGTAGCGGCCGGCCAGGAAGCCCGAGAGGATGAGCACGCCCTTGGAATGAATGGGGCCGCCGAGCGCCACCTCGCGCTCGATATCGACGACCTTGCCGCTTCCCGGCCGCACCCGGCAGGTAATCCGGGTCGGCCGCCCGAAGCGGAATCCAGCAAGGTCGACAACGCTGAGTCCGTTCACCTGACCGACCCGGGCGCCGCTGGTGTCGATGAGCGCCACCTCCTCAAGGATGCTCTCCTGAGCGCGATCGCGCAGCCGCGAGGAGCGGCGGATCTTCCGCTCGATCGCGGTCTCGACGTCGGCGCGGGATATGACCGCATGCCCGGCCTTGCCGGCCCAGAAATCGGCCTCGGCGAGCACGTCATCGAGCTGGTCGACGACGAGCGAGAGCTTGTTGGCATGATCGGCCAGCCGGGCGGCGTGCTCGATCAGCAAGGCGGTGCCGGCCCGGTCGACCGATTTGAGGCCGTGTCGCCGCGCCAGTGCGGCGATCATGCGCGCGTGCGCGGCCTCCGTCGCCGGCGTCCGATCGACATCATCCTCGAGATCGGCGAGCACCTTGAAATGCTCGGCAACATCGGGATCGAAGGCGGCCAGCAGGTAATACAACAGCCGATCGCCGAACAAGACCACTTTCACGTCGAGCGGGATCGGGTCGGGTTCGAGCGACACCGTGCCGGTCAGACCGATGAAGCGGCCGATGTCTTCAATCCTGATCTCGCGCTGCCGCAGCGTTCGTTTCAAGGCGGCCCAGCTGAACGGCTCCATCAGCAGGCTGCGCGCGTCGAGCAGAAGAAAGCCGCCATTGGCGCGATGAATGGCGCCAGCCTTGACCAGGCGAAAATTGGTGATGAGCACGCCGTGGTGCGAGACGTATTCGATGCTGCCCAACAGATTGGGCAATGTGGGGTGCAGCTCCTCGACGATCGGAACGACTGGTTCGCGTCCGGCGCGACCAACGAGAACGTTGACGGTGTAGCGATCAAACGGCGCATCGAATTTGTCCGGCGCCGGCGCGCCCTCTTCGGCTTCGCCCTTGACCACGAAGATGGCGACGTTTTCGATGAGGTCGGCGCGAATTGCCTCCAGATGCGCGAGGATTTTCGGGATATCGGCGAAGCTGGCCTTTGCGGTATCGATGAATTGGCCAATGGCGAATTTCGCCGTCTCGCGATTGAGCTTGCGAATTTCGTCGCGCCGCTCGGTCTCCCATTGCGGCAGCTGGCGCACCACGTGTTCGAGGTCCTTCTCGATCTCCTCGATGGTGACCTGGATCTCCTTGCGTTTGTCTTCCGGCCAGGTTCGGAATTCATCCGGCGGAACCGGCTGGCCTTCCCGGGCCGGGGCGAGCGCGAAGCCCATCGGCGTGCGCAGAATGACGATGTTCTTGGCCGCGGCCTTTTCATGCAAGGCCGCGAACGCCTCGCTCTGTTTGGACTGGAAAGCTTGGTCGATGGCGCCGCGTCGGGTCTGGTAATCCTCGCTTTCGAAAACCGCCGGCAATGCCGTTTTGAGATCGTCGATGAGTGCATGCATGGCGTCGCGGAACTCGCCGGCGCGCCCGCCCGGCAGCTCGATCGCCGTAGGTTTGCGGGGGTCGCTGAAATTGTTGACGTAGACCCAGTCGGACGGATTTTGCCGCTCTCCGGCGGCCTCCTGCAGGACTTGCTCGACGGCGCCCTGGGCGCGCATGCCGCTCGGTCCGATGACGAACAGATTGAAACCCGGCTTGTCTATTCGGCTGCCGAACTCGACGGCATCGAACGCGCGCTGCTGGCCGACCAGCCCGTCCGCCGGCTCGATGTCGGCCGTCGTTTCGAATGCGAGCGCCGACAAATCCGCGGCACGATAAAGCCGCTCGGCGGCGAGCGGCCGGGCCGAGGGCGACGACGTCGTTGCCTCGTCCTCGCGGCCGGGCAGAGCCGGCGCGGGCGCGTCAGCTGATCTCGATTCCGGCGGCGATTTCGATTCCCATTGGGCCATTGCGATTTTACCCCGGGCGCCGCGGCGCCAGCCTCTCTCGCGCATGCTGACCCTATCCTCTTGCGCGATGAGGAGGATTGATCCGTATCAATTGCCGTGCGGCCGCACCGGGCTTTAGTCTTCGATTCATGCTGGTCGAGAAACACTCATCCGACCCGAGGCTCAAGCCGGTTGCGGCGTTCGAACCGTTGCTCGCCGACAAGATCGATTTTCTGCTGCGCGGCGAATCCTATCGTCCGCCGGTCGCCGAGGTTGAGCGTCATGAGACCCACATGTCGGAGGTGTTTCTCGCCGGCGACCGCGTCTACAAGCTGAAGAAACCCGTCCGCTTCCCCTATCTCGATTTTTCGACGCTCGGTCGCCGCGAGGCGGCCTGTCGGGCCGAGCTCAGGCTCAATCGTCGTCTCGCTTCGGACGTCTATCGCGAGGTGATGCCGCTGGTCCGTTCGCCGCGAGGCCTCGCCATCGGCGGCGGCGGCGAGATCGTTGACTGGCTCGTGGTCATGAATCGTCTGGACGAACGGCAGATGCTCGACCGCGTGATCGCCGACGGGCGTCTGCACCGCTTTCAGCTCGACCTGGTGGCGTCGGTTCTCGTGCAGTTCTACCACCGCGCCGTCCCCGTGTTCATTTCGCCCGCCGTTTATGCCGCCGAGCTGTGGCGCAGCCTCGCCTACAATCGTCGTATTCTTCTCGACCCGCGCTTTCGCCTTCCCGCCGGGTCGGCGCGGTATGTCGACGCCGTGCAGCGCCGCTTCCTGAGCGAACGCGCCGCTCTATTGGCCGAGCGCGTGCGCAAGCGCCGTATCGTCGACGGCCACGGCGATCTGCGTCCCGAGCATATTTGGCTCGGCGATCCGGTCCGCATCATCGACTGTCTGGAGTTCAACGCCCGCCTGCGCATGGTCGACCCTTTCGACGAGGTCGCTTTCCTTTGCGTCGAATGCGAAAGACTGGGCGCGGCCTGGGCCGGCGAATATCTGCGGCGCCGCATCATGCACGCGCTGCGCGACCGGCACGCCGACGAGCTCTTCTTATTCTATCGCTGCCATCGGGCGACGCTGCGGGCGCGGCTGGCGGTTGCGCATCTCATCGAAGAAAATCCACGCACGCCCGAGAAATGGGAGCCGCTGGCGCGAACCTATCTGCGGCTTGCCGCCGCGGATGCGGTGCGGCTCGCAAGGGGCCTCGCGCATGATCCGGAAAGAAACCGCTCCGAACCGATCCGGAGACGCAAGGCGCATTTCCGAAATGATCAGCTCCGCTCTAAAGGACGAGGAGATCCGTGAGTGCCTCGCCGGCGTGCAGGCGGCGAATACTTTCGGCGAAAAGCGGCGCCGCCGAGATGATATCGACCTTGGCTCGCGTCGCTTCGCTGCCGAGGCGGAAGGCAGGCACCGTGTCGGTGACGACGATCCGGTCGATGGCGGCGTCGATCAGCGCAGCTTCCGCCCCGGGCATGAACAAGCCGTGGGTCGCCAATGCGAGGACGCGCTCGGCGCCAGCCTTCCGCGCCGCGCGCGCGGCGCGAACCAGCGTGCCGCCAGTGCTGATGAGATCATCGATCACGATTGCGGTCGCCCCTTCGACTTCGCCGACGAAAAGATCGCCGGAGACGATGCCGCCGCTGCGCCTTTTGTCGGCGAAGGCTTTGCCGAGGGGCCGCCCGAGCGCGCTTTCCAGCGCCTCGCGAAACAGATCGGCGCGCTTGATGCCGCCCGGATCGGGCGATACCACGCTAAGCTTCGCGTCCGGCAGCGCCTTGACGTAATCGACGAACAAAGGTGCGGCCGTAAGCGCCACCGTCGGGCAGCGAAAGGCGTTCTCGAACGCCGCCGGGTTGTGCACGTCGAGCGTGACGACGGCGCTCGTGCCGACCGCCTCGAACAGCTGCGCCACGTAGCGCGTCGTCACCGGGTCGCTCGGCTTGGTGCGCCGGTCTTTTCTTGCATAGCAGAGATAAGGCGCCAATGCGGTCACGCGGGCCGCGCCGGCGTCCTTGAGCGCGCCGATGAAGAACAGGAGGCGGCACAGCTTGTCGTTCGCGCTCTCATCGGGCCCGCCGTGCAGGCTTTGCAGCACGAATACGTCCGCGCCGCGCACCGTCGCCAGCGGACGCGCCTTGTGTTCCCCATCCTCGAATTCCCGCTCCTCGTGCGCCGCCAAAGGCACGCCGAGCGCCGCCGCGACCGCCGAGCCGAACGGGGCGGTCGCGCGCAAGGCGAACAGACAGAGCGGTCGATCAGCCATGGGTGATGTCAACATCAGCATTGCGCCGGAATCCGCGCAACTCCGAGGCCTTCTGCGATTCCAAATTCGGATTCGACCAACGGGTGCGGATGACCTCCTCGCGATCCATGGTGTCGAGCTGCTCATCGATGAGCTTCATTGCCTCCTCCACTTCCGGCAGCAGCACTTTTTCCAGCGCATTGGCGCGCCGCTCGACGCGCTGGTATTCCCGTGCCAGACGCCGCAGATTGCTGGCGCGCAGGCCGACATCGGCGGCGATCCAGACGAGCTTCTCGAAGGCGGCCCGGCAAGCCTTCGCTTCCGGCGACGGATCGATCGCCGCTCGGCCGGTCGCCGCCGGCGCGGGAACTTGACCCGCCGACAGCATGGCCAGGCCAAGGAACAGGGTCCGCTCGGTGTCGGGCGTCGCCGGTGCTTCGGGTGCCGGATAGACCTGAAGCTGATCGAGACCGTGGCGCTCGACGGCGGCGGCAAGCGCGTTCGCCGCTTCCTTCGCTTCGCTGAAAAGCCGATCGGAGCGTTCCTGATAGTCGTGCAACTGGCGCAACATTTCGCTCGCCAGCAACGTGCGCTTCTCGTCGAGAAACTCGTAACCCTGACGCATCAGCTTGCGCTCGTCGGCAAGCTCCATGGCTGCGCTGCGCGTCGGCGTGACCTCACGCATGGGCGCTGCCTTCCTTCCGCACCTCTGCCGACTCGATGTAACGTGCAATTTGCGCATCCGACAGGCGCGTCAGCTCGCTCTTCGGCAGACGGCGCAGCAGCGCCCATCCGCTCTCCATGCTTTCCTCCAGCGTGCGGCGGCCGGATTGGGCAATGAGCGAAGTTTCAAAGCGGTCGGCGAATTCGAGATATTGCAGGTCGAGCGCGGTGAGACCGTCGCGGCCGACCACGCTCGCCAAAACGCGCACGCGCACCGCCTTGGCATAGGAAGCGTAAAGCTGGTTCGCGAGCGCCGGATGATCCGGATGCGAGTAACCCTTGCCGATGCCCTGATCCATCAACCGCGAAAGGCTCGGCAGCACGTTGATCGGCGGATACACTCCCTTTCGATCAAGCGTGTGGTCGAGCACGATTTGGCCCTCGGTGATGTAGCCGGTGAGGTCCGGGATCGGATGAGTGATATCGTCGGCCGGCATGGTGAGAATCGGCAGCTGGGTGATGGTGCCCTTGGCGCCGCGCAGTACGCCGGCGCGCTCGTAGATCGTGGCAAGATCGGAATACATGTAGCCGGGGTAGCCCTTGCGGCTCGGCACTTCGCCGTGGCTTGCTGACACCTCGCGCAGCGCCTCGCAGTAGTTGGTCATGTCGGTCATGATCACGAGCACGTGGCGGCCCTCGTCGGCGGCAAGATATTCCGCGGCGGTCAAGGCGAAGCGCGGCGTCAGCAAGCGCTGCGTCGAGGATTCGCTCGCCAGATTGAGGAACATCGCGGTGTGGGCGAGTGCGCCGGAGTCCTGCATGGTGCGGCGGAAGGTTTCGGCGATGTCGTGGGAAATGCCGATGCCGACGAAGACGATGGCGAAAGCCGTTTCGCCGGCGCGCCGCAGCCGCGCGTTCTGCGCGATGTCGCTGGCGATGCGGTCATGCGGCATGCCGCCGGCCGAGAACAATGGCAGCTTCTGTCCGCGCACTAGGCTGTTCATCAGATCGATGGCGGTAACGCCGGTCTCGATGAAATCCGTCGGCAGCTCCCGCACGGTGGGATTGATTGGGACGCCGTCGATGCGCAGGCGCTTGCGGGCGGCCACCCCCGGCCCGCCGTCGACCGGCTCGCCGACGCCGTTGAAGACGCGGCCGAGCAGCCCGGGGCCGACCGCGAAGTGCAGCGGCTCCGCGAGGAAGCGAACGCGGACGTCCTGCAGACCGAGACCGATGGTCGATTCCAGCACTTCGACCACCATCGCGTCCTGGTCGAGGATGGCGACACGACCGAGCTTCGGCGGGCCGTCTTCGCTCAGGATCTCCACGGCCTCGTTCAGGCCGACCTCGACATTGCGCCGCAGGAACAGCAACGGACCTTCGATCGCCGTGGCGGTGCCCTGCACCGACAATTCAGGCCGCATGGGACGGCGCCTTTCCCAGTTCGGCCATCGCCGCCTCGACGCTCGCGTTCAGTTCGCCGAACTTCTGCAGTTGATCCTCCCCGATCTCCTCGCCCATGCGCTGCAGGCGACGGAGCGCTGGTAATTCGGCGATCGCCTGTAGCGCGACGCCTCGCTCAAGCGCCGCTTCCGCAAGCGCGATGAAGCGAACGATAAGCTTGAGCATGGCGATCTGGCGCGCCGGCGAGCAGTAGCGATCGACTTCGGAAAAGGCGGATTGGCGCAGGAAGGCCTCGTTGAAGAGTTCCGCGCAGAGCAGCGTCAGTTGCTGCGCGGGCGGCAGCGCATCCTTGCCGACGATGCGCGCCATGCGTTCGAGATCGGCCTGCGCTTCCAGGAGCGACAGCAGCCGCTCGCGCTGCGAGCGCCATTCTGAATTGCCGTGCGCGGTCCACCAGGCGGCGAAACGCGCAGCGTGCTCGGAGTAGGACTGCAGCGGGTTGATCGCGGGATAGAAACGCGCCTGCGCGCGCTCGCGATCGAGTCCCCAGAACGAGCGCGCGTAGCGTTTGGTATGACTGGTCACCGGTTCGGAGAAATCACCGGCGGGCGGGCTGACCGCACCGATAATGGTGAGCGAGCCATCGGCACCGGCGAGCGTCTTCACCTTCGCCGCGCGCTCGTAAAATTCGGCCAGACGCGAGCCAAGATAGGCCGGATAGGCCGCCTCGCCAGGCAGTTCGCCGAGCCGGCCGGACACCTCGCGTAAGGCCTCGGCCCAGCGGCTCGTCGAGTCGGCCATAAGCGCAACGTGCAAGCCCTGGTCGCGGAAATATTCGCCGACGGTAACTCCGCTGTAGATGCTGGCCTCGCGCGCGGCCACCGGCCGGTTCGAGGTATTGGCGATGATGACCGTGCGTTCCATCAGGCCGCGGCCGGTGCGCGGATCGGTCAGCTTGGGAAACTCGCGCAGTACCTCGGCCATCTCATTGCCGCGCTCGCCGCAACCGACATAGACGATGACGTCGGCGTCGCACCATTTTGCCAACGTTTCCTGCAGCACCGTCTTGCCGGTGCCGAAGCCGCCAGGGAGCGCCGCCTGCCCGCCGCGTGCCACAGGAAACAACGTATCGAGGATGCGCTGGCCGGTGATCATGGGGGCGTCGGCGGGAAGGCGCTCGCGCACCGGCCGCGCCTGCCGGATCGGCCAGCGATGGAAGAAGCCGATCTCGTGGGTCGCGCCGGCCGCGTCGCGAATTCTGCCGAGCGTCGCGTCCGGATCGTACGCGCCTTCGCTGACGATGCTCGCAACCGTGCCGCCAATGCGCGGAGGCAGCAGGCATTGTTGCCGGACGCCATCGCCCGGCAGATCGCCAAAAGGCGTGCCCAGCGCCAGCGTATCGCCCGCCTTCGCCAACGGACGAAAGCGGATCGGCGCCTCGTCCTGCGACCGCCGCGTTTCGAGCGGCCGCAGCAAGCCATCGAAAATGCGGCCGAGCAGGTGCGGACCAAGCCGTACCGACAGCGGCGAACCGCTGCCGCGCACGACATCGCCGGGACGCAGGCCGGTGGTGTCCTCGTAGACCTGGCCGATGAGCTCATTACGCGCGAGGCGGATCACCTCGCCGGGACGGCAATCGTTGCCGACCTCGATAGCTTCGCCGACATGGAATTCGTCATTGGTGCGGGCATAAAGCACCGGGCCGCCGATCCAACGGATGACCGCATTGCTCATCGCGACTGCCCCGAGATCTGCCGCAGCCCACGCATCATCATTCTTGCCCGATTTCGTCGAGCACAAGCGCGGCGACGCTGCGATCGTCGGCGAGCAAGCCTTGTGGCGTGGCATCGAGAACCGCCTGATCGGCTTTGACCCGCAGCCCGGACTTAAAATCGCCGACGGCTTTGAAGTTGATGTCGATGCCGTCCCTGCCGCCGACCGCCGCCACGAAGTCCCGCTGCTCCGGCTCGATCCAATCGGCCGGATGCTCGATGAGCCAGCTGCCCGGACGCAAACGCAGGATGCATTGCTGCGCAACGGCGTGCATCCACTGCCGGCGGCTTTGCCGGTCGCGCCAACGTTCATCGAGCTCCGCGGGCAATATTCGCAATCCGTCATTGACCGCCTGCGCCGCCTGCCGCTGAGAGCGGGTCCGCAGCTCGGTTTCGAGCTGCGCTCTCGCACCGGCCAGCCGGCTGGCGCCTTCGCGGCGCAGCTGTTCGATCGCCTCACGCATACGGCGGCGCGCAGTCGCGCGTGCTTGCGCAATGATCGCACCTGCGTCCCGTTCGGCCGCCGCGATCACCGTCGCGGTTTCATTCTTGATCTGCCGCTCGATCTCGCGCGCGAGCGCGTGGGATTGCAGCGTTGGAATGAGGTCGGCCGCCGTCACGTTTCGATACCCAGGACGCTCCTGAGCCTCCTTGTCAGATCGGTGGGAAGTGCGTTGAACAGCACGTCGGGAATAACCGCGATCGTCGGTGTTTCGGCCAGCATCGCCGCTTCGAGCTGCGGGGCCGGAATATGTTGCGCCATCTCGGCTGTGACGATGATCAGTGAACCGCGCGATCTCGCCTCGGCAAACGCCTCGCCGACTGTCTCCGGCTTTGGTACCAGCGTGGCAATGCCGGTGAGCCGAAAGCCCGCTGCGCTCAGCTCGTCGCCGATGAAGATCGCTTGGCCCATTTTCAGCCTATTCGGTTGAGGATCAGCACGGCGACGATGAGGCCGTAGATGGCGATGCCTTCCGCCAGACCCACCAAAATGACCACGCGGCCGATCAGCTCCGGCTTTTCCGCCACCGCGCCGACTGCGGCGCTGCCGACGACGGCGACCGCATAGCCGGCCGCGAGCGTCGACACGCCGGCGGCGATCGCCGCGGCCATCATCGCCCAGGACGTAACGCTGCTGCTCTCGGCGGCGCGGGCCGCGGTTTGCGCCGCGGCCGGATTCATCTGCAGCAGCATAAAGGTCGCCGCGATCGCAGCCGCGACGGCGATGGCCAGCAGCAGCGCCGGAACTTTCAAATTTGCTCTCATGACCTGCCCCTCAAAATTGCTCCCGAATGGTGCTCTTGCCAATAACCGGCGGCGGCAGCGGCTTGAATTCGCGCCCGGCGCCGGTCAGGAAGCGAATGAAGAATTCGAACAACAGCAAGCGCGTGGTCTGAATGCTCACCACAATGCCTTCAAGCACCATGACCATAACATTGCCGATGACCAGCACAATCCAATAGCCGACGCGGCCGCTCGCCAGCGCCATCTCGACAATGGCGACCGAGAGTCCGGCATGCGCAAGCGCAAACGCGCCGATACGCGCGAACGACACGGTGTTGACCAAGAGGCGCAGAGTTTGCTCAACGAACTCGCCGATGGCTTGGACCACCGCGCGCAGCCGGCCCTCCGCGGCCAACGCGCCGGCGCCGACGATGAACCACGCCGCCCCGAGGCTCGCCAGCAGCAGGCCCTCGGCCCGCAGCGGCGAGAGCAGCAGGCCCAAATAGGCGGTCAACAGGCCGGCGCGCTGTGCCCACCACTGCCTTGCCTCGCCCCGCCAATGCATTTGCATGGCGTCGAGCAGCAGCCCGAGCGCAATGATCGCGACGCCGACCATCACGGCGGTCAGCAAAATCGTGATCGGATCGTTCATGGGCTGGATCCAGAGCGCCGGAATGATGTCTTCGCGACAGAACACGCTTCCGAACAGAATACCGAACAGAATCGCCATCATGCCGCCGGGCACCAGCATGCCGGTCAGCGGTATGCGCCGCCTGAGCGCGACGCCGACGAGGAAAATCAGAGCGCCTTGACCGACATCACCAAACATGAAGCCGAAGATCGAGGAAGCGATGACCGCCAAGAGCTGGCTCGGATCGCTTTCATAGCGCCCCGGCGTGCCGAGCATGCGCGTCAACACCTCGAAGGCACGCGCCCAGGCGGGATTGCGCAGCACGAGCGGCGCAGCCGTGCCCGCCGGCGCGTCCAACAGGCGCAGAATGTAGCGCACTCCGCTGGCATCGAGCGCATGGCGCAGCGTGGCGCCGCTGACGTCACTGGTCCAGCCGGTGACCCAGGCCAGGTGGTCGCTGCCATACAATTCCTTGGCATGTTCGTTGAGCCACTCGACCAGCGCGATGTCGGCAAGTGCCGAGGCGACCTGAAACTGTTCGGAGAGAGCCTGCAGTTGCGCGGTCGATGCCGCGCGCTGGCTGGCAAGTTCGGCGAGCCGATCGCTGATCGCCGTCACCGCCGCCTCGCGCGCGGCCGGAAGCCAGGACGGCAGCGGCAAAACGTGTCCCTTCAAGCCGGGAAGCTGGGCCTCGACGTGGCCGACGTCGGGCGGCCTGCCGACCACCAGCACATAGTTCGCATCGGGCGAGGACCATGATTGAAATAGCACAAGCGGCGGCAGTTCGCGCAGCGACACGCCGGCAGGCAGCGCCAGGAGCCGCGCCTGCAATTTCGGACCGGCGCGGCTGAGCATCTGAAGATCAGGGACGCCTCCGCCGGCGCTCCGCAGTGCCGCGCGCAACTGCCCGAGATCGACGGCGCTCTGCGACAGCTTCTCGATGGCGGTGATGATCGGGTCGGCCTGCGCCGCCCACGCCTTGAGGCGCGCCAGCGCGGCAGCAAGCGTTGCGCTCAATTCCTCCGAGCGGCGCTTAGCAGCGGCCGCGGCGGGCGGCCAATAGTGCTCGTAGTGGCGGGCAAGTTCGCGGTAGTTCTTGAGTTCCTCATTGAGGCCTGGAAACAGCAGCCGATTTGCGGGGCGGCTGCGCGCCTCCAGTTCGACCGCGCCAGTGCGCGACAGACACTCCATCACCCGCGTCAGCTCCTCATGCAGGGTCACCAGTTCGAACCACATGGCGGGAACGGGGCGAAGACTCATGCAACTTCCTTCGCATGGCTGGTCTCAAACAGGAGCCGCCGAATGAGATCGCCGCGCAGGCGCTCCAGATCGAGCGCGACCAGGGCGAGATGGCAGAACACGGCGCCAGGCAAGCCGCTATGCCGCCGGAACATGCGGGCGAGGCCACGGGCTAGATCGCCGCGATAAGGTGCGCTCGCTTCCGGCGTGCCGGCGCGGTCGAGCCGTTGGACATGCGCATTGATCGTCGCCGCGATGTCGATGAGCGCGCTCTTGTCAGCCGGACGTCGCGGCCACAGCGAGCGCCAATGCCGATACCAGCGCGCCACGAGCGCTTTTCCCGCGGCGTCCGGAGCGACGAGCACGCCGAGCGGCGAATCAATCGCAGCAGCGAGTTTGCGCTGGCGCCGATCCATTTCAACGATGTCGGCAAACACCGGATCCTGCTCGAGCCAATCCGGTGCCTCACCGCGCAAGCCGTCGATGATCGGCAATTCCGGGAGCAGCGATGTCCACAGCACCGCTTGGCGCCATGGCGCCGGCACCCAGTCGGCGACCTCGGCGACGTGGCCGCGCCAGGCTTCCCGCAACATGCGCTCGACGGCGTGGCTCGACATGCGCGCATTCATGCGCGCGGTGAAGCGGCGCAGCGGCGAGGCGCGGGCGCGCTCAATGAATTGATCGATCGATCGCGCGGCCTCGATCGCGCGCCACTCGGCCTCCTGCAGCCGCTCGCCGTGGCGAGCTTGCATGCGCGCCTGCACGTAACCCCATCGCGGCCTGCCGCTCATGTTCCACCAGTCAACTTGGCAGCGACTCGACGCACGGCTCGAACCAGCGTCTCGCGGTCATAGGCAGCGCTGGCGTGTTCGCCGGCCAATCGGTCCGATTGTGCAAGCCTCTCGACATCGCGCTCAACCTTTTGCAGATAGGAATTGTGCAGCCTCGAGATGCAGGCATCGGCGCGCCTTCCGATCGCTGTCGCCTGCTCGCGCGCCTGGGACTGAAGCTGCGCGGCGCGCTCCCGGCTCTGCTTTAATTGCTCGACGCCATCACGCTCGATTCTGAGCACGCGCTCGATGGCGACCAACACCGAATCGCTTTGCCGCTGTTCTTGTTGCCGCCCCATGGCCGATGTTCCGTCGGGTGACGACTTGCGGTGCGCCATTTCGGCAAGTCTAACCCGCCCAGACGGTCCCCATCTTTGCTCAAGATCAATTCGCAGGAACGCGGGGCCGCCGCCGAGAATGCCGCTCTGGCAAAGCGTTTTGCCGGACCTTTCCGTGGCCGCTCAGCCGGCCAGCAGATTTCCGGTGAACCCGATCAACATCATGACCACCAATGCCAATCCGATAGCCACGAGGCCGAAGCCCAGAATCTTGGAGCCAAGCGTCAGTGGTCGCGACGGCGCATCCACCAGAAACTTCTGCAGTTGCCCGCTTTGCGCCAAGCGGTTGTATTCGACCGCATATTCGCGCTTGAACTCCTCGAGCGGCATCGAGCCGGTGAACATGACCAGATCGAGCGGGAACTTGTCTGGCCGCCAGTGATTGCAGAAATAGTGCACGGTGAACAGGTAAAGGGCGGCGAGCAGGGCTTCATCGCCATGGGCGACGGCGGCAACGTTGAACGCCCACCCCGGCAGGTAAGCGCCGGTGAGCGCCTTAAACCACAGCATCGCGCCGGTTGCGGCGAGCATCGCGATGCCCCAGAACGGCGCCCAATAATCGACCTTCTGCTGATAGTTCCAATGGTCGAATGTCGGTCGCGGGCGCCGGCCGAAAAACCATCTCCACATCGCGGCGAAGTCGGTCGCGTCCTGCCAGTTCGGCATCAGCGAATAGGGACCGAACACCTTAAAGGTGTTCCAGTTCCGCGCGATATGGATGGCGGCGTAGACGATGTGCGCGACGAAGATCGCGGTCATGACCACGGCGGCGATCCGGTGCAGGATGCCGGCCATTGCCGGGCCGCCGAACGCCTCCTCGAGTGCCGGCGCCCAGCCGGCGTTCGGATAGAGCAGTGGCAGACCGGTCGCGACCAGCAGGATGATGCTGACTGCAAATATAAGGTGGGCCCATCGCCACAAGGCGCTCCACCGTCGGAAATAGCCCCCTTGTTCTCGCGGCAGCGCCTCGGCGCGCACGTGCGGTCGCAACTTGCGCTGCTGACGGTCGCGAAATTCGCGATAGAACCAAAGCGCGGAATGGATCCAGAAGAACACGAGCACGCCGCCGACCGCGACGTTCACGAACTTCGAGGTCAGCCACTCATAGGGATAATGCGCGAAGTCGTCGGTCGTGGCATGGGATTGGAACGTTGCGAAACCCGGCGTCGCGTCCTGGTGGCAGTTCCGGCAAGTGTTCAAAAGATTGGCGGGCGAGACGCTCGAAGCCGGATCGCTTGCGGGCAGGATGGTGTGGCTGCCGTGGCAATCCGAACAGGTTGCGGTGTCGGCAAAGCCCATGGCGCCGACTTCGCCGTGATAGGTTTGCGTGTAGCTTTTCCACGCCTGCGCGTGACAATTGCCGCAGTTGCGATTGACCGCCAGGCGTCTGCGGTCCCATTCGGCGAGCGTGTTGGGTCCGTTTTTGTGGGGCACTTCCGTGACTGTCACATGACAATCGACGCATCGCAGCATCTTGCCATGCACGCTGTTGCCAAACTGCTCCGCCGGCACAAACAGCGAATGGACGTTCCCTTCGGCGTCGCGTGCGGTTAGCTGCTGATTGCCGTGACAACCGAGGCATGTCGCATTGTCGAGGTTCGCGGCGTCTTGAGCGCTTGCGGTCTGCACTCCGGCGAGGATGAGCGGCAAGATCACAGTCCAAAGCGCAAATTTGACAATGCGCATGGCTCACCGTCTCCCAGTCGGCCCAAGTGCAACGGCTTGTCGCGAATACAGTCGATCATTATAAATTATGAAGCAAATGCGCTCGGGGCGAATTGAGGGAGATCAAAGAATCCGGAATAAAATCGCGGTGTGACAAGCACGACAAAGTGTCGTGCCTGCCTCCAGTGACCACCGATGCTATATCGACCCCGACTCATGAAGCTTTCACCGTGGATCATGGCGGCAAGGCCGCAGACCTTGAGTCTTTCGGCGACGCCGGTCGTCGTCGGGACAGCGCTTGCTTGGGCGATGGAACGGCAGTTCCGCTGGCCGGTAGTCTTGGCGGCGCTTATCGGCAGCATGTTGATCCAGGTCGGCACCAACCTGCACAATGATGCGGCTGACTCCAAACGCGGCGGCGATGGCCAGGATCGCGTTGGCCCGCCGGGATGACCGCGTCCGGCCTGTTGGACGGCGCCGCCGTCAGCCGGGCCGCCTGTGCATGCTTTGCGACGGCGGCGCTTGCCGGCGCCTATCTGATTTGGGTCGGCGGCTGGCCGATTTTCCTGCTCGGCGTTGCCTCCGTCCTGTCCGGATGGGCTTACAGCGGCGGTCCATTTCCCATCGCTTACACGCCGCTCGGGGAATTGTTCGTGGTTGCCTTTTTCGGCGTCGGTGCCGTGTGCGGCACGTACTGGCTCTGCAGCGAGCGACTTACGCCGGCCTCGATCGAAGCCGGTCTCGCCGTGGGCTTTCTGGCGGCAGCGGTGTTGCTGGTCAACAATCACCGTGACGCGATAGCCGATGCGCGGGTCGGGCGCTGGACGCTGGCGATTGCGGCAGGGCCGGTTGTGACGACATGGATCTATGCCGCCCTGATGCTGGTGCCGTTTGCGCTGCTGCTTCCGATCGCACAGGCGCTCCCTCGCGGCCATGTGTGGCCGGCGCTCATCCCCTTGCCGTTGACGGCCATACTGATTTATCAGTTTGCCCGCGAACCGCGCGGCCGCGGGTTCAATCGAATTCTGGTGCGAACCGTACAGATACAGTCGTTATTCGGCTTGCTGCTGTCTCTCGGCGTGGCACTGTGATGCTTTCCATACCGCTCGCCCATGCAGATTTCGCAAGGTTGATATGCCGGCCCTGCGCCGACTAACGTTGTGCGCGTCTTTTTAATAGTGCTATAACTTAAACATGCGAACCGGCACATACATCGTTCCGACTGACCGTTGGTACATCGAACGAACTGTCTGGCTGATCGCCGGGATCGTGTTGTTGACATTTACCGCGCTGGCCTTGCTGTGGAACCCACTCTGGATTCTGGCGGTTACCGCGACCGGGCTTGTCTCCATCAATGTCGCGCTGACCGGCTTCTGTCCGGTAGGCAATGTGCTGCGCCTGTTCGGCTTCACTCCGATGCTGGGATCGCCGGCACCGACGCCGTGGAATCTCTATTTTCTGCAGACCGACCGCTGGTACCTCGAGCGGCGCATCTACCTCGTGGTCGGCGTCAATGTTTCGCTGGCGTCCGTCCTGGTGCTGGCGCACAGCCCGTGGTGGGCGGCGTTCATCCTTTTCGTCGGTGCCGCGATGGTGTCGTTTGCCGCGACCGGTTATTGCATCATGGCGAACGCGCTGTACTGGCTCGGTGCCGAGCCGCGTCTCAACCCGGAAGCGGCGTCCTCAGGCCGCGGCGCGCGGGCGACGCACGCGTGAATGACTCTCCAGCGTTCGTCGCGCGCCGGAATTGATATTCAGCGGATTTGGTTGGATCGCGGCTAAACTTGACGGCCGCAGAGCTGATGCGCCCGACGTTGGAAGGCGGCCATCGTCGCGGCCGCGCGGTCTGCGAATGACGTTCTCATCAGCATCTGGAGTATGCGCGAGCGGAACGTGAAATCGACGTGGTATTCGACGTTCGTTCCTCCTTCGCTCGCTTGCTCGAAGGTCCACCGCTGCTCAAACCGATCGAAGATGGGATCGTAGCTGCTGATCGCGATCCGATGCGGCCGATCGAGGACCGCCATGGTGGAGAACCGCCGGCGCAATGGACCGTCTGCAACCGTCATACTGACAAAGATCGAATGCTCCTTGCGCTGATGCACGTCCACCTCTTTCACCCATGGCAGGAATTCCGGATAGGCCTTCACGTCGGCGACAAGATCGAACAATTGCGTTGCCGGATATTGCAGATGGCGGCGTTGCGTATAGGCCGTCATGATCAGCGAAGGCTCAAATGCACGACCCTAAACCGGATCGTTTGCTGCAGACATATGCCAGGAATTGCTGCCGGCGGCGAGCGGACAGCTACTTGCTCTTGAGCGAGGTGATATACGCTACCAGATGCCAGATTTCCTGCTCGCTCAGCGTCGGCCATGGTGGCATGGCTGTCGCGGGCACGCCATTTCGAATGGCGAGAAATGTCCGCCCGTTAGGTGCATGCTACATGCCGAAATGACGAGTGAGATTTAAATTGACTTTGTTCTACTTCCAAAATAGCCTTTCGTGCTCTCGAAATTCCGATGATCGGGCAAGCTGATACGCGTTGTTCGACGATCTCCCCGGAGGGGGAGAGAACATGCTCGGGAGGCTCATCCAATGAACATGGAATTGTCGCGGCGCCAATTCGTTGCCGGTGCCGGTGCGGGCCTAGCCGGCACCACATTTGGGGCGCTCGGCTTCGGCGATGTCGAGGCCGCCTACGCTGAGACCATTCGTCCGTGGAAGCTCGCGAACCTGACCGAGACCCGCAACACTTGTCCGTATTGCGCGGTTGCGTGCGGCGTCATCATGTACTCGAAGGGCGATCTGAAGAAGGGCGAAAAAGCCGAGATCACCCATATCGAGGGCGACCCGGATCATCCGACTAATCGCGGCACGCTGTGCCCGAAGGGCGCCACGCTCTTGGATTTCGTCCATTCGAAAACGCGCACGCTCTATCCGCAGATACGCAAACCGGGCTCGGACAAATTCGAGCGCGTGTCTTGGGATGTTGCGCTTGATCGCGTGGCACGGCTGATGAAGGACGACCGCGACAAGAATTTTGTCGCCAAGAACGGCGACGGCGTCACCGTCAATCGCTGGCTGAGTACCGGGTTCCTCGGGGCGTCGGCGTCGAGCAACGAAACGGCGTGGATGACCTACAAGGTCGTGCGCAGCGCCGGGATGCTGGCATTCGATAATCAAGCCCGCGTTTGACACGGCCCCACGGTGGCCAGTTTGGCCCCAACGTTCGGCCGCGGCGCGATGACCAATCTGTGGACCGACATCAGGTACACCGATCTCGTCATCATCATGGGCGGCAATGCCGCAGAAGCTCACCCGTGTGGATTCAAATGGGTCACGGAGGCGAAAGCCAACCGCGGCGCCAAGCTTATCGTCGTCGATCCGCGATTTACCCGCACGGCAGCGGTCGCCGATGACTACGCACCGATCCGGCAGGGCACGGACATCGCCTTCCTGCTCGGCGTGATCAACTACTGCATCCAGAACAGCAAGGTGCACTTTGATTACGTGAAGGCGTTCACCAACGCGCCCTACATCGTCAAGGATGGATTCGATTATCAGGACGGCCTGTTCACCGGCTATGACGAGGCCAAGCGCGACTACAACAGGTCTACTTGGGAATACGAGCTCGGTCCGGACGGCTATGTCGTCTCCGACGATACCCTGGAAAACCCGCGTTGCGTCTGGGGCCTGCTGAAGAAGCACGTCTCGGTCTATACGCCTGAGACGGTCGAACGCATTTGCGGCACGCCGAAGGACAAATTCCTGAAAGTGGCGCAGATGATCGCGGAGACGTCGTCACCATCCAAGACGATGACCTCCATGTACGCGCTCGGCTGGACGCAGCATTCGAAAGGCACGCAGAACATCCGCGCCATGGCGATGCTGCAACTGATCCTCGGCAATATCGGCGTGCGCGGCGGCGGCGTGAACGCGCTGCGCGGCCACTCCAACATCCAGGGCCTGACCGACGTCGGCCTGATGTCGAACCTGATCCCCGGCTATCTGACGATTCCGACAGAGAAGGAAGCAACCCTCGACGCCTACATGTCGACCCGCGGCTTCAAGCCGTTGCGGCCGAACCAGATGAGCTACTGGCAGAACTACAAGAAGTTCTTCATCAGCTTCCAGAAGGCGATGTGGGGAGCGGCCGCCACTGCCGAAAACGATTTCGCCTATGACTGGCTGCCCAAGCTCGACGTGTCGGCCTACGACATCCTGCGGGTGTTCGAGTTGATGCACCAAGGTAAGATGAACGGCTATCTCTGCCAGGGCTTCAATCCCCTGATGTCGTTCCCGAACCGACGCAAGATCACCGAAGCCCTGTCCAAGCTCAAGTTCCTCGTCGTCATGGATCCGCTGCAAACGGAGACGGCGCGGTTCTGGCAGAATCACGGCCAATACAACGAGGTCGAGTCCGCGAAGATCGAGACCGAGGTGATCGAGCTGCCGGCGACGTGCTTTGCCGAGGACGAGGGTGCGCTGACCAATTCCGGCCGCTGGCTGCAGTGGCATTGGGCCGGAGGTACGCCTCCCGGCGAGGCGAGGACCGATACGTGGATCATGGCGCAGCTCTACCAGCGCCTGAAGGCGCTGTATCAGAAGGACGGCGGCCCGGTTCCCGAGCCGATCGTGAATCTGGATTGGCGCTACGCCGATCCGGGCAGTCCTGCCCCCGAGGAACTCGCCAAGGAACTCAACGGTTACGCCACCGAGGATATCACCGATCCGAACGACCCGACCAATGTCGTGCTCGCCAAGGGCAAGCAGGTGCCCGGCTTCGCCGTCCTGCGCGACGACGGCAAGACGGCGAGCGCCTGTTGGATCTATGCCGGCTGCTACACCGAAGCCGGCAACAACATGGCCCGTCGCGATACCAGCGATCCGGACTCCACAGGCCTCTACCCCAAATGGTCGTGGTCGTGGCCGGCCAACCGCCGCATTCTCTACAATCGCGCGTCGGCCGACATCAACGGCAACCCCTGGGACCCCAGCCGCAAGCTGATGTGGTGGGATGGCAGCAAATGGACCGGATACGACGTTCCCGATATCGCGCCCACCGCCAAGCCCGACGAGGTCGGCCCTTTCATTATGAACCCCGAGGGGAGCGCGCGCCTATTCGCCCGCGGCGTTCTGCGCGACGGGCCATTTCCGGCACATTACGAGCCGTTCGAATCGCCGGTCGTCAATGTTCTTGCGCCGAAGGTGCGCGGCAATCCCGCGGCGCGCGTGTTCAAGGACGACCTCGAACAGTTCGGCAATGCCAACGAGTTCCCCTATGCGGCGACCTCGTACCGGCTCACTGAGCATTTCCACTTTTGGACCAAGCACAATGACGTGAATGCAGCGCTGCAGCCGGAGTTCTTCGTCGAAATTTCGGAGGAGCTGGCGAAGGAAAAGGGCATCAAGGGTGGCGGTTGGGTTCGTGTCTGGTCGAAGCGCGGATCGATCAAGGCGAAGGCCGTGGTCACGAAGCGCATCAGACCGCTGCAATGCGACGGCAGGGCGGTGCACGTCGTCGGCATTCCGCTGCATTGGGGCTTCACCGGCGCGGCGAAGAAGGGGTTTGGGCCGAATTCGCTCACGCCTTTTGTCGGCGACGCCAACATTGAGACGCCCGAGTACAAGGCCTTCCTGGTCAATATCGAGCCCATCGCCGGGCCGGTGGCATAGGGGAGGCGACGATGGCAAATTTCGAATTCGTTCTTCCTCCGGCGCCGACCACCGACGTCACGCCGAGCTACGGCGCACAGGACTTGATTCGGCGCTCCGCCTCGAGTGTGCCGCCGCCGGCCAGGAAACTAACCGAGGTGGCCAAGCTCATCGACGTGTCGAGATGCATCGGCTGCAAAGCGTGCCAGGCTGCGTGCCTGGAATGGAATGACGAGCGCATTCCGGTCGGCGAGAACGTCGGCGTCTATGACAATCCGCCGGATCTCACGCCGAACATGTTCACGGTCATGCGCTTCACTGAGTGGGTGAATCCGCAGACACAAAATCTGGAGTGGCTGATCCGCAAGGACGGTTGCATGCATTGCGCCGACCCCGGCTGCCTGAAGGCCTGCCCAGCGCCCGGCGCCATCGTGCAATACTCCAACGGCATCGTCGATTTTGATCATGAGAAGTGCATCGGCTGCGGCTATTGCGTGGACGGGTGCCCGTTCAACATTCCACGCATTTCCAAAGTCGACCGCAAGGCCCACAAATGCACGCTGTGCTCAGACCGCGTTGCGGTCGGCCAGGGACCCGCATGCGCCAAGGCCTGTCCAACGCATGCGATCGTGTTCGGCACCAAGGAGGAGATGAAGCAGCATGCCGCGGAGCGTATCGAGGATCTCAAGTCGCGCGGCTTCGCCAATGCCGGCCTCTACGATCCTCCCGGCGTCAACGGCACACATGTGATGTACGTGCTCAATCACGCCGATCAGCCGGAGCTTTATGCTGGCCTGCCGCGCAATCCGCGCATCAGCCCCTTGGTCGAGGTTTGGAAAGGAGCGACGAAGAGATACGCCAGCCTCGCGGCGATGGTCGCTTTCATCGTCGGTGCCGTTGTCCATCACATCGCCGCTGGACCCAACCGCGCTTCGGCCGAGGATGAGGAGCAAGGGCGCAAATTGATCGATGGGAGGGCCAAGTAGCCATGTCCGCCGAACGCCAAGGCGCCGGCACAGTTAAGCGCCACTCGCTCGGTGTCCGTCTTGCACACGCGATCGCCGCCGTGAGCTTCATCCTGCTCGCGCTTTCCGGCCTGGCTCTGCTATTTCCAAGCTTTTTCTTCCTGACCGCCCTCTTCGGCGGCGGCGAGATGACGCGTTTCCTCCATCCCTGGATCGGGCTCGCGCTCGTTCTCAGCTATCTCGTGCTGTTCGTCCGGTTCGTTGGCTCGTGCGGGTTCGGCCGAGACGACGTCATCTGGATGTTGCGCGCGCGCGACGCGATGTGGTCAGGTCGCGAGGAGAATTTGCCCGAGGTCGGCAGGTTCAATGCCGGCCAGAAGATGTACATTTGGGGAATGGCGCTTCTGTTCATCGTGCTGCTCGTGAGCGGCGTGATCATCTGGCAAGCCTATTTCGGCACCCTGACAACGATCGACGCAAAGCGGCTCGCCGTTCTGGCGCACTCGATCGTAGCAGTGTTGGCAATCCTCGGCTTCTTCTTCCACCTCCACATGGTGACCTGGGAAACGGGCACGTTGCGTGCGATGGTCATCGGCACCGTGACGCCGGGTTGGGCCTGGAAACATCACCGCAAGTGGCTGCGCGAACTCGTCGCCGGCAAGAGCTGACAGGACGTCGGGAGTGGCGCTGATGCTCGTGCGAAAAAACTCTGGACTCTACCCGCCGCAGCGCCATCGCTCCGGTTGAGATTGCGCTCTCTTTATCGCGTCTTTATCGCAAATGCGCCAGCCCGCGAGCAAACGCTTCGCGTACAGATGGCTGAGCTGCGGTAGATGAGATCATCACCATAAACTAAGCGGCACCGGAAACGCTCGGCTACGTCCACGACTCCGTGCAGCGCACGCCGAGGAAATCCTGATCGGAGCGTTGCATATCAGCCTGCGTCACGACCCCGGCGTCGCTGGTTCACTCGGTCGCTCGGCATAGTATCCCGCGCTGCCGTCACCGGTACCGAAGAAGAACTTCGGATGGGTCTCGATGACTGAGGCTGGCACGATCTCGAACGTCACCGGCACTGCAGCTGTGACCGGCTGACTGATGCTGACGCCCGCCTTGGGAACTGGCGCAGTCGGGAGCAACAACGCCGTCGGCAGTCCGATCACGATCGCGGCTGCGCCGCCTCCGATCATAGCCGTCCACCTCATGGTTACCCTGCTCATGGCTCAACTCCTTTTCTGAAGAAAATAACACCGCTTTCTGGAGCCACTACTCCGGCGCGCAACGCTGTGCGTTTTCACGCTTGCTGCAGAAGTCTCGCGGCAAGGGTTGTGCCAACAGTCCAGTTGAGCCGAATAAGCAATAGGCTTCAGTCGCTTAGGTACAAACAACGGTATGTTGATGCGGGCCGCGCGGGCGCACCAAGTATAGTTTTCTTATACGGACCGGGCCGCGCTTGCGTGGATGCGCAGTATCCTCAATGAGTTGCTCAATAAGAATCATTTATACATTCTCCATGAGGTTGTTGCTCTTTCCTATCCGCTCAAACCCCCGCCGGGCACGGTGCTGCTCATCGAAAACGTCGGCAATCTCGTCTGTCCCGCGTTGTTCGACCTCGGCGAACGCGCGAAAGTCGCCATCTCCTCGGTAACGGACGGGGTGTTCCTAAGCTGCCTTGGGGGAAGGAACGTGGGCTCAAGCGCGAAGTTGTAAAAATGTGATCCCGCAATCGGCTCGAACTTTTTTAAAAAACCGGCAAATCCAAGTGCTTATGCTAAAAGCAGCGATTTGTGCTGCGCGTCACATCCTATTCCACGGCACGAGGTAAATTTAATCAGGGTCTCCAAGGGTGGAGGCCGATGAGCGCGATGAGCCTGGATGTGATCAGTGCTCGCCAGCGGCGCGTGTTCCTGTGGAGGCAAATGAAACATGGTCCTGCTGAATGGCGACGTCGCGCGCGTTCGCGCAATCAGCTCGTGAATCTTAGCGACAGGACCTTGCAAGATATCGGCATATCCCGCTGCATGGCGCATTGGGAAGCTTGCAAGCCGTTTTGGATGCCTTGATCAAAGCAAGGTGCCGGAGTAGTTGCGATATGCGCAGCGAGTATGCTGTGCAGTAAGTATCGCAGGGAATCAGCGGCCGCATCGATTTGCGTCGTCTCCAGTTGCTGCTTTTCTACTCAGGCCGACTAAGAATTAAGCTTGCCGTTAACACAGAAGCCGACGACTCTCCCCATTGGCTCGGGGGCTCTCCGAAGGAACTAGCAGCTTACCTTCCAATAAGGAGCGCGAACTATGAGCACGACGAGTCTGGATATCATTCGTCCGCGTAGCGTATCGCGTTGGTCAGTCATCATCGGAGGCGGGGCGGGTGCCTTGGTAATAGGACTGCTGACCGTTGGATTCCTCTCGACTACGACCGACCATCCAAAAGCGAGCCTCAGGGCTAGCGTGAGCGCACCCATCGTAGCCTCACTTCCGGCAGCTCTCGAAATTTTGCCCTCGCCGGTCATTGACACCCACGCCCAATATTTCTTTGGCACCGGTGACGGCAGCGCCGGATTCTACGCGGAGAGACCGTCTCAATGAACGCCGGCCGGGTGGCTTCGCGCAGGCGGATCGTCGCTGGGCCGTGCGCTACGAGTAGATGAGTAGCGCACTGCGATAGCGCGATACCGGCAGGCAGCGGCTGCCTGTTGGACGCAAGAAATTTTTGCCTAATTGTGTGCTCGCAGTCGGGGGGAGGGGATTCCTTGGCGCAATTTCTACGCTCATCTTGCCGGTTCCGCCCGCGTTGCGAATACCGCCGGCTTCGCGGCCAATTTGCCACGGCGCGACAATCGGCATTTGCCTGAACGCGGTGGCGTGAGACACCGTGACTTAATCGCGTGCAACTCACCGATGGCCTCAGGCTAAAGTTTGAAGGAATTGGTTAAGAGGCCGCGAAGATCTGTTTTGCATGATATTGGTAGGAGCGCTCTTGCGAGGCCTTAGGCCATGCGAGAATGGATACTCATGGTGAGCCCAATAGTGGTCACCGTTTATTTCGTGCTCTTCCCAGATCAGTTCATCAGCCTACTGAATTGGTGTCGGATGTTGTTTGTTCAATTTTAGTGCAACAAACAGCGCCCATAAATATGGTGGCGAGTTCCATCGCCCGAACCCGGCCTGGAGGGTTAGCTCGGCCGGTTCATCTTGCAGCTGGTGGGAAGGATGGTGTCCTGCGTGTTGATCTTGCCCGTCATCTTCCAGCCCCAGCCGGTGTTCTCCTCGTCGAACGGCTGGTCCTTGCCGAGGGGTCCGAGGTTCGAGATGTACATCGGTTGAAAGAATTGATGATCGTCGGCCCGCATGAAGCCTTCGCCACCATTGTAGACGGTGAATTTCATGCCCTCGAGCTTGGCCGCGACCTTGATCGGCTCAACCGATTTCGCTTCCTCGGCGGCTTTGCCGAACATGCGGATCTCGTTGACCGCCCGCGGAAAGAACAGCGCAATGCCGACCTTGGCGCGGAATGCCTTCTCGAACTCCCGGGCTGGCGCATACGGCTCGTTCGCCACGCCCTCAGATATCTGAAACACGCGGTCCGGCAGGTCCGCCTGCTTGATCGCCGTTGGGCCACCGGCGAGCCCAGCGTAGTAGGTGTACCAATCGACCTGCAGGCCGGCGTCGGCCGAGGCTTTAAGCAGCAGCGCGAAGTCCTGACCCCAGTTGCCGGTAATGACGCTATCGGCGCCGGAAGCCTTGATCTTGGCGATATACGGCGAGAAGTCGGTTATCTTGAGCAGAGGATGCACCTCGTCACCGACGATTTGGATGTCCGGCCGTTTGGCGTTGAGCATCTTGCGTGCTTCGGCTCGCACCGACTGGCCGAATGAATAATCCTGATTGATCAGATAGACCTTTTTGATATTCGGGCGCGTCTTGATGTAGTTGGTGAGCGCGGTCATCTTGATGTCCGAGTTCGCGTCCCAACGGAAATGCCAGTAGTTGCATTTGTCGTTGGTCAGCACCGGATCGACCGCCGCATAGTTGAAGTACAGCACTTCCTTGCCGGGGTTGCGGTCGTTGTATTTCGCCACGAAGTCCTCAATCGCTGCGGCGACACCGGAGCCGTTGCCCTGTGTGATGAAGCGAATGCCGGAGTCGATCGCCTTCTGCACCTGGACCAGCGCCTCCTGGGCGTTCACTTTGTCGTCATAGGCGACGATCTCGAGCTTGTGGCCCGAAACGCCGCCGTGCGCATTGGTCACTTCCGCGAGATACTGGAAGGTCTTGAGGCCAAGCTCACCAGTGCTGGCCCCGCCGCCGGACAGGGGATCGATGTAAGCGATCTTGACCGTGTCCTGAGCGGCTGCAGGCAGCGCCGCAACCACGGTGGCAGCTACGGCGCAGAATAGGGTGCCGAAGCGCGAAATCATGATGTCCTCCCGATTGGCGTTGTCCGTCCCGATGCTGTCGCCGCATAGAACTCCGGTCGACTGCTCCTCGTCAAGAACTCTCGGTCGCTCGGCGGCTGAACCCGCTGAGCAGGCGGCTTAAAAATCAATCGGCGTCGAAACGCTCACATCGGACTGAGTGTCACCGATAATCCGTCGCGTGGATACGGAATCGGCCACATGCGCCACTCGGGCCGATAGTCCGGAGCGATGGAGACGCGCACATTATTCAGGAAGTGCCAGCTAAAGCACTTGGCCTGCATGTAGGCGAAGTTCAGCCCCAAACACATGTGCGCGCCGCCGCCGAACGGTACGTAGGCAAATTTGTGCCGTCCGCGCGACGCCTCAAGCTCAAAGCGTGTCGGATCGTAGCGGTCCGGTTCGGGCCAAACGTCCGGCATGTAATGCGTATAGAGCGGATTTACGTTGACGCCGGTGCCGGCTGGGATGTGATAGCCGGAAAATTCAAAGTCCCGCAGCGCCCGCCGCGGCAACGACGGCACCGGCGGCGCCATCCGCATCGCCTCCTTGAAGGCCATTTCCGCAAGCGGGAGATCGTCGAGCCGCTCGAACGGCAAGGGCTCGCTTGCGGCAAGCCCGAGCCCGCCGAGCTCGGCGCGTACTTTCTCCTGCCAGTCGGGATGGGCCGCTAGCCGATAGACGAGCGAAGTGAAAGAGGAGGTCAGCGTGTCGTGCGCGGCCAACATGAGAAAGATCATGTGGTTGACGATGTCGGCATTCGACAAGAGCGACCCGTCGTCCCAGGTGGCGCGGCACAAATGGGAAAACAAATCTTCGCCGCCGCGCTCGCGCCGCAGCGGAATCTGCCGATCGAAATAATCGATCAACTGCGCCCGGCCCCGCACGCCGCGGCGCATGCGAGTGCCCGGCAGCGGCACGCGAATGACCGCGATCGAGGCCGCCAGCATGGCAATAAACGCCTGCTTGATTGTTTCAAGCTCGGCACCAAGCTCCTCGCCAAGGAACGACGTTGCCGCCAGATCGAGCGTCAGTTCTTTGATCAGAGGATAGAATTTGACTTCGCGCCGGCGCGGCCAGTGCGCGATGCCGCGCGCGATCCCGGTATTGAGCTCGGCAAGATAGGACTGCATTGGGCCGGATTTAAAGGCGACCGACAGCGCGCGCCGATGCAGGCGGTGCTCATCGAAATCAAGCAGCATCAGCCCACGCGGAAACAGCCGGCCGAGGATCACGTCCCAACCGAGAGCGGACGAGAAGATCCTCTGCGGATCGAGCAGAACGAGCTCGTTCGCCTCGGGACCGAGCATCGAGACGTTGCTCTGACCGAAGGCGCGGCTGCGATAGATCAAGCCGTAGCGTTGCGCCCGCCGCTCGACGAAGCCCTTTGGGTCGGCGAGAAGCGGCAGAGTGTGGCCGACGATCGGCCAACCGTCGTCGCCGGGAATGTGCGACAGCGCGCTGCTACGGGTTGGCGCCGGCGGCGCCTCATAGGCCGGTGCCCGCGCCTGACCAAGGGCCTGTACCGACATGGCATCCTCCTTCCTTCACGATCCATTCCACGGGATCAAGTCGGCGTCTTTCGACCTTGGATCCCGATCGGCGTTGGCTACGCTCGTCGACTTCGTGTGCTGCTCACGGTATGGCGCGCACCCCGCCGTTGGTTGTCGCTGTCAGCGCTTGGCGGGGTAAGTCTGGCGCTAGCCGGAGGCCGACGCAATACGGGCCGCAGACGTAGTAGATCGCACCACATGTCAATTGATTAGAGGAGAGCAATAAAACGTGGCTCGATCCAGCATCTCCTTTGGTTCAGCCGCCACTGGCTTCAACGGCTCAAGCGAGGCCCTCGAATGTCGGCTTGTGGGGCAAAGCCGGCGTCCGGCCAGAACGCCCAAAATGACGTGGTTGACCGATGCTGTCGAAAAAGGCTTGAGAACACCTGCGAACAGTGATTCCCCTGATTCCATGGATTGGGCCGTGGAGGCGGGGGATGATGGGTCGGCGGAGTGATCAG
>Ga0187784_10000139_pt1 | contig 45717 bp, 48 predicted proteins | sample 1015_SJ02_MP15_2_FD_132964 | JGI IMG/M metagenome (GOLD analysis project Ga0187784, IMG submission 132964) | Tropical peat soil microbial communities from peatlands in Department of Meta, Colombia - 1015_SJ02_MP15_20_MG | ecosystem: Environmental > Terrestrial > Soil > Wetlands > Peat | place...
CGAGCTCCTGCCTTCGCCCAAGCTCGGCCAGCATACCGACGACGTCTTCACCAGCTGGCTCAGCCTGCGCAAGGACCAGATCCAGGCGCTGCACGATGCCAACGTCATCGGCAACGCCAACTGAAATCTGACGACAGGCGACGAACCCGGCGGCCCGAATGCGGGCCGCTTTCGTTTGAGAAGAAGCGAGACTATTTGACTGTCATGGCGATTTGACCGGCACGGGGACCACCGTCACGATGACGGTGACCAGAAAGCTTTGTCCGCTGGATTGTTGGCGGTAAACGAACTGGTCATCTCCAAGAAACCCCGGCTTCGGTCTGTAGTAGACCCCCATCACGTCGATCATATTGGGGCAGCCGGCGGGCTGCGCCCGGGTCGCGGCAAAACCGACATTGCCATTCGTCGGAGCGGTTTGAATGCCGAGATCCGGGATGGCCTTACTGACGCAAGCGGCGCCGTTTGGCTGGTCAACATCCCAGCTGACCGCGACGCGCGCCTCGGTATTGCGGTACGCCGTGCTTCTCACTTCGCTCGCCTGCGGCGCGGCGGGTGGCCTTGGCGGCGCCGGGGTCACGACAGGCTTTGGCGATGGGGGTTTCGGTGGTGCAGACGGCGGGGGCGCGGGCGAGTACGGTCCAATCGAGCGGAACGGGTCGGGCTGTTGCGCCGCGGCCAGCAAGCCGGCGAGGAGCAGAAAACCGATCGCTATAGCAACCGTCCGGTACATGGCACCGCAGAGAATAACGACTCGCGAGCCCTTTCCAGCAATTCTCGCATCGCTCATTTCTGGAAGTTTAGGTCGAGGATACAACCTGGGCTGATAGCTTGGCCGCTGAACCGACCGCCCTCGATCTTCCCGGTGACCCGGACACCCCCTCGCAGACTTTTCGTAAAGCCCGTCAGGGAACCATCGTCACCAATCTGCCCCGTTACCACCAGGCTCTCGGCTCCCCCGAACGCATAGGAAAACTGGTTGTCCTTGACGGTCATGGTCTTGGTAAACGAAGGCTCCACGCAGCGCCCGCTGGCACTGACCGATCGGGTAGCTTCACCGGTATAGACGCCGTCATATTTCGGCGCTGACGGCGGTGCCCGGGGCGGCGGCGCGGCCACGACAGGCTCGGCCTGGGGCTCCGGCGCGGGCGCGGGCCGCGGTTTGGGCGGCGGGGCCGGCGCGACCGCCTGCTGCTCCGGAAGCGCCATCGGCGGTGGCGGCGCCGCTTCGCGGAACGGGTCGGCCTCTTGCGCCGCGGCAGGGAACGCCGTGAGAAGCCCGAGGCTCAGGAAAAATGCGCCGGCTAGCTTCATAGTGGCACATCATACTCAACCGGCGGCTTTTGTCGCGCACCAGCTTTATTTGCGTAATTACCAGTTATTGGTCGGTCGCGAAGAGGTTTCCCTTCCGGACGGTACAAGTCGGGGAGCTAGCGTTGATGGCTTTTACCTCGACCGATACGCCGCTTAACGTTTCCATCACTGTGCGGTTTGTCTTGGCGTCGGGGTGCAGTTCATACGATACGATGCAGGCTGTTTTGCCGGGGTCGACAGCGAACGTCTCGACGATGATCCCCTCGATCACTTGTTGGACCCTGAGGAGGCGGCTCCCCTCTACGGTCCAGGCTCGCATGCGATCACGGGAGAGGGATTTCGCCTGATCAAGCTGTGTCTCGTCGCCGCCGTGCGACGCGAAGTTGCCGCTGCTCGCATCTGAATAGACGAAGACGTTGCCTAGGACACTGACGTAGATCTTGTCGTGATGCAGCACGGGGTTGAGGCCGTGCGGCGGCATCCTGCCGGCAACAACGACCCCCGGATCGAGATGCACGGTATACGTCGCCTCGATCGAATAGCCCTTCAGATCGTCGCTCAACGCCGCGCCAGCAGCGGCGATGAGCAAAAAGACGGATGCTGAAATTGCCCTTGAGGCGGTTCTGATCGCGGTGCTGCTGCAAGACCGGGCCATGTCATGCTACTCGCAGAATTGCTTGTTGTTGAAGGTGAAGCACTTGGCGTTGGGTGCCGGCGCGGGAGGCGGCGGTGGCGGTGGAGGTGCGGCAACCGGCTCGGGTTCCGGCGCCGGGCGGGGTCGAGGCGGGGCGGGTTTCGGCGCGGGGGCCGGATCGGCCGGCGCCATCTGAAACGGGTCCTCGCCCGGCGTCGGTGGTGGCGGTGGCGCCACCTCGTGAAAAGGGTCGGAATTCTGCGCCGCGGCCGGCAGCGCAAGAAGGAGCGGAAAGCCGATCAGGATCGCAACCAGGCGACGCATCACAGCACGCAGCATAGCAACGGCGGGCCTTTGGTTCAGGTGTAATCCAGCGGTGATGCGATCACCACGGCGTGTCCTAGCCGCCGAGCCGCTTCAGCGCCGCCTTCGCGCCCGGATCGCCGCGCGCCGAGGCGCGCTCGTACCAGGCCTTTGCCCTGTCGAGGTCCGGCGCGATGCCGACGCCGTGCTCGTACATCGCGCCGAGATTGAACATCGCCGTCACCTCACCGCGCGCCGCCGCCGCTTGCCACAGCACCGTGGCGCCATCGGCGTCGGGCTTGGCGATGCCCTGGCCGCGGATTAGCAGCGTGCCGAGATTGGTCAGCGCCTTGCCGTCGCCAGCCGCGGCGGCCAGCCCATACCAATAGATCGCCTCGGCCGGGTCGGACGCGCCGTTGCTGCCTTTCTCGGCCGACCACGCGCGCTGGTAGAACGCCGGCGCGCCCTTGACTGCCGCGGCCGGGACGCCGTCGGGCGAGGTCTGGCCACGGTTGAGCAACGCCGTGAGGCGCTGCGCCACATCGTGCAGCGCAGAAGCCTCGGCATCGGTCATCACCCCGGTCTCGGTTTCGCCGGTCAGCGATTGCAGCTGTTTGATCGCGGCCCGCGTCGTTGCGCCGAAATTACCGTCGGCCGTCCCTTGCAAATAGCCGACCGCCACCAGATCGGCCTGCGCCTGCTTGCGTTGGTCGGCGCTCCACCCCGAGTCGTCCGGCGGCGGGGGCGTGGGTACGGCGGCCGTCACGGCCGCCTGGCCCGGCTGAGCGCCCGCCGCCGGCGCGGCGGCGATCTGCGCCTGCAACGTCTTTACCTGGCCGTCGAGCTTGGCGACCTGGTCGAGCGCGTCCTGGTGCGCCTTCTTCTCCGTCGCGAGCTGGTCACCCAGCGCCTTGACCTGGTCCTGCGCCTGGACGAGTTGGCCGCTCGCCGTTTTCGCCTGATCCTGCGCCTGCGCCAGCTTCGCAGCGGCGTCGGCCGCCGCCGATTTCTGCGCGGCGAGGGTCTTTTCGTCCTGGTCGGCGCGCGCCTGCTGGTCACCCAGCGATTTGACCTGTGCGGTCAACTGGTCGACCTGCGCCTTCGCTCTTGTCGCGATATCCTGTTGCGCGGCGAGGGCTTTCTGCGTCTGGTCGGCCGTCGTTTGGAGATCTTGCAGACGCCTGTTGGCGTCGGCCGCCTGCATCTGCACCGTGTCGAGGCTGCTTTGCGCGGTTTCGAGCTTCTTCTGTGCCGCGGTGAGTTCGGCCTGCAGGGTCAGCGCCTTGGACTCCGCAGCCTCCTTGGCCGTCGCCAGAGCCACGACATCGGGTGGCGCCGACGGCCGCAGCATGACGAGCGTCCCCACCCCCAGCGCGGCGCCCACCAGGAGGCCCGCCATCGCGCCCATGACCATGCCGCCGCGCCGTTTTTCGGTCGCGGGTGCGATGATCTCGCGCGCGACCGGCGGCGGGGCGGGAGCGACGCGCTCAACGACCGCCGCGGGCGCGACGACGACGGGCTCCGGCCGCGGCGGCGTCTCGACAACGGCCGCGTAGGGCGCGTCGGCCAGCGGCTCATCGTCCTCATCGGGCGGTGGCGCCAGCTCCGAGGGCGTCGGAGGTTCGCCGACGTCACCACCCGGCGCCGCCACGCCCTGCTGCCGGAGGATGCGATCCATCGCGCGGATCAGGCGCGCGGAATGGATATCGAAATCCTGACCAGCATCGACCTGCACGGCGTGGCGATACGCAAAATCCTTGACCGTGTCGGGGAGCTGTCCGACGCGCGGCATCGCCGCGCGCAGCACCAGCACCGGGATCACCGGCATCTCCTTGCGCAACCCGGTCTCGATCTCGAGCCGGACCGGGTCGGCCTCGTCGTCGAGACGGTTTTGCCCGCCGCGCGCGCCGAGCCAGCGCGGCCCGACAATCGCCAGCAGGATGTCGCTTTCGTCGAGCACCTTGGCGATGTGCTGGCGGAAATCGACGCCGGGCGGAATATTGTCGATATCGCGGAACACCGCTTCGCGGCCGTAATGCGCCGCCAGCCGGTCAAAGATGCGGCCGGTGATCACCCCGGAATCGTCGCGCCGATACGAAATCGTTATTCGCGGCATCGCAAAGTTCTCGGGCCGGCGACCGGCCGACCATTTCAACTGCCTGGTGTTTAATACAAAGCTACGAAGATCGGCAAGTCGCGGTTCCTCAGGAGCTTGGCGATGGCTTCCTGACGCGGTGTGCTCATTGCAGCCGCTGCAGCACGACAGTCGAGGTGCCATTGCCCCGCGACCCCGACAATCTCCCGTCGGCGTGAAATTCGAACGTCCAGGAATTGTCGGTAAAGCCTCGTGTTCCCGCGCCATTGCCCGCAAGCGCGGAGTAGCTCTGCTGAAAGTGAACGGTGAAGCGATTACCAGTGAGCGGTGCAGTGAAATTGGACCAGTCGCCTGGGCCAGAGGTGGTGCAGATCACGCCCCTAACGTTTCCATCGCCATCAACCGATTGGATGACGAGAACCACTTTGTCGCCGGCAGGACTCCCCTGCCAGGTGCCCGGTCCCCACGCGCCAAGCAGCGGCCGGTGTTGCGGCGGCGTGCCCGCAACATCGAAAGGTGGGCTGCTGGCGAGCGGCACTCGGACGCTCTCGGCCTGCGCTACCTCGCGCACCCTTGCCCAGATTTGCGCGGCCGATGGCAGCGTGGGAACGGGAACGACGGCCGGCTGAGGCGGCGGCGTCGGAGCGACAACCGGCTCCGGTTCAGGAGCCGGGCGCGGGCGTGGTGGTGCCGGATCCGGAGCGCCTGCTGGCGGTGGTGGCGTGGCTTCGCGGAAAGGATCGTTACTTTGTGCGCTCGCCGGCGTCCCGGCGAGCAACAAACCGGCCATGACGAAGCACCCGTAGCGTGCCATGACGGTAGAAGCATAAACCGAGTACGCGATCTCTCTCAGCAATTATTCACGCCTGAGGCCCAGACATCACTGCAATCTCGCGAGCACGACGGTGGATGCTCCATTGTCGCGCGATCCATAAAGCTTCCCGTCCGCGCGGAACTCGAAAGCCCACGCGAACTCCAACGGCCGGCTAGCGACCAGATTATTGGCGCCGGGCGGGTTGCTTCCGAGAAATATCCCCTTCAGAACAAAGCGTCCGGTTCCTGTCGTGCCGGTTGCCATCGACCAAGCCGCGGGAAACGGGGGGCCCGCGCTCTTTCCGACGACCCCGTGCATCGCTCCGTCGCTGTCGACTGACTGAATGACAAGAACCATCTTCTCGCCGGCAGACCCACCCTGCCAAGTTCCCGGCCCCCAGGCGCCGAGCAGGGCGCGAAACTGAGCCGGCGTTCCGGCCTGGTCGAAGGGCGGGCTGCTCGCCAGCGGCACGGCAATGCTCTCGGCCTGCGCTACCTCGCGCACCCTTGCCCAGATTTGCGCGGCCGACGGCAGCGTGGAAACGGGGGCGACGGCCGGCTGAGGCGGCGGCGCCGGAGCGACAACCGGCTCCGGCTCGGGAGCCGGGCGCGGCCGCGGCGGCAGCGGTGCCGGAGCTACCGGCTGCGGTTGCGGTGGCGTGGCTTCGCGGAACGGGTCATTGCTCTGCGCGGCGGCCGGCACCGCGGCGAGGAGCAGCCATCCGATGGCAAAGCAGCCATAGCGTGCCATGACGGTAGAAGCATAAACCGAGTACGCGATCCCGCTCAGTGATTATTCGCGCTTGAGGCCTATAGATCACTGCAACCTGGGGAGCACGACGCTCGACGCTCCATTGTCGCGCGATCCGGAGAGTTTCCCGTCCGGGTAAAACACGAACGGCCAGTAATTGTCCGCAGCGACTTCTGCCCCCGCCATATAACCGCTTTTGTAATAGCTCTGCTGAAAGTGAACGGTGAAGCGATCACCCGTGAACCGAGCGGTAAAATTGAACCAGCCATCTCCGCCGGAGTTCGTGCCGATTATGCCTTTGACGTTGCCGTCGCCATCAACCGATTGCACGACAAGGATGATCTTGCTGCCGGCGGTGCCCCCTTGCCAGGCGCCGGGGCCCCAGGCACCGAGCAGCGCGCGGTATTGCGGCGGCGTTCCCGCGACGTCAAAGGGTGGGCTGCTGGCGAGCGGTACGGCAATGCCTTGCCCCTGCGCGACCTCGCGCACCCGCGCCCAGACTTGCGCCGCCGCAGGCAGAGCTGGCGCAAGTGCGAGGCCGGGCTGAGGCGACGGCGCGGCGGGCTCCGCCCCTAGGGCAGGCCGCGGGTGCGGCAGCGTCGGTGCCGCCGCGCCCGCCTGCGGCGGGGCCGTTTCGCGGAAGGGGTCGTTGCTTTGTGCGACGGCCGGTGCCGCCGCGAGCAGCAGCCATCCGATGGCTAAGGCGCAGACCCGTCCCATGGCAACCGGAGCATAAACCAAATCCGCGATCGCCTCAGCGATTACGCACCGGCGCCATGGTCCCGGCAACGGTGGATCGGCATCCCGCCCCCTTTTTATTGGTGCAAGCCCGACGGCGTGCTACTTGATGGTTCAGGATGACGGGCGACGTGCCGGGGGACAAAGGCGGTGCGCGGCTCAGCAATTTTCGGCCTGGCGATGAGTGCGGCGCTCTTGGCGGCGGACAGCGCGGCATGGGCGCAGAACCCGTTCCAGTCGGCGCCCGGCCCGGCGCCGGTGGTCCGGCCCGCGCCACGCGCGGCGCCGCCGTCACGCGCCGAGCCGGAGGAGCCCGATCTCAACGCGCCGACCGCCCCCACGCAGACGCCTCCGCCGCCGCCAAAGCCGCTCGAGGTGACGCTCCCCTACACGGTCAACGGCAGCCAGATGCCGTGGCAATGGCGAAGTGGCGGGCTGAATGCGGGGTTCAAGTTTGGAGTGCAGGACGGCGCGCCGCCCACCATGGTCGATTCCGCACATTTCCGCTTCCATCCCGGCGACCCGCTGATGGTGCGCTATATCTCGGGGAAGGTCACCGCCAGCACCTTCTGGGGCAACGATTATGTTGATGCCCGGGGCGACCCTGCCTTTAAGGGCGACGATGGCTGGGGGCTGCAGGGCGGCGTGCCGAGCCAGTACATGACCCCATACCCGATCTATATCGTCGAGCTGGTGGGAACCTTTGCCGATGCCGGCGGGAATATTGTCGGGCGCCCGTTCGCGATCGGCGACGGCCCGCTGACCGTCAAGGTGCCGACGGGTGCGACGCAGTTGCTGCTCGGCACCAATGACTGCGTGTTCAGCGACAACGCGGGAACCTTCAACATCAATATCACTGGCCTGCACCCTGCCTATCAAGGCCCCGCCCCCGACCGGCTGTCGAGCCAATGAGGCGCCGCTTCTCGCCCCTCTTTCCGCTGGTCGCCGCCGCGCTCGTCGCGGCGCTTCCGGCGATGGCGCAAAGCCCGTTCCAGTCGGCGCCCGGCCCAGCACCGCCGATCGCCCGACCGGCGCCACACCCGCGTGCGCAACAGCAGGACGAGGAGCTACCGCCGACCGTCAACACCGTGCCGGCGACCCCCGCGCCAGCGCCGGCTCCTCCGCCTCCACCTCCGGCGCCGTCACTGGCCGGGGTATGGCATTTCTGGTCGAACTGCCCGCTCGATCCCGGTGGCGATCTGACGTTCAGCCCAACCGGATCGGAGCAGTACACGGTGTCCGGCAGCGATGGCATCATCCCGGTGACGGTGACCGGCTGGGTATCGGGCAAGACCGTGCATTTGGAGGCCAACCCGCCGCTCAACCACGTCGTGTGGCAAGGCACGGTCGATTCGCCGACCGCGATGGGCGGCACGGTCATCCCGGCGATCGGGTTTAACTGCCAGTGGTCCGGCCGGAAGAAGTAAGAGACCGGCGGAATTAGCCGCCGAGGCGCTTTAGCGCGGCGCGTGCGTCGGGGTGGTTGTGGTCGGCGGCGCGCTGATACCAGGCGCGCGCCAGGCCCGTGTCCGCGGTGACGCCGATGCCGCGCTCGTAGAGCACGCCGAGATCGTACATCGCGATCGCCTCGCCGCGCGCCGACGCCCCCCACCATAACAGGCGCGCACCCGCCGGATCGGGCTTGGTGCCGGCCCAGCCCTGCGCCACCAGCGTGCCGAGATTGGTATAGGCCTTGGCGTTGCCATCGCTCGCGGCGAGCGCGTACCAATACGCGGCCTCCGCCGGGTCGGCGCGCACGCCCTTGCCGTTGTCGTAGTTCCAGGCTCGCGCGTAGCGCTGGTCGCCGCCCTTGATCGACGCCGCTGCAACGCCCTCCGGCGAGGTCGCCGGCTGGTCGAGCAGCGCCGACAGGCCCTGCCCCATGGACAGCAGCATCTTGTGTTCGGACGCGGTCAGCGTGCCGGTCTGCGGCGTGCCGGCGAAGGACTGGAATTGCCGGATCGCCTCTTGCGTGCCCGCGCCGAAGCCGCCATCGGCGTCGCCCTGGTAGAGCCCGAGCACGCGCAGCGCCCGTTGCAGCTCGCGTTTCTGGTCCGTCGTCAGCTCCATCTCGGCCGCGCTCGCGGGCGGTGGGGCGGCCGCCGGCGAAGCCGCGGCGGGAGCTGCCGACGCGCCGCGCAACGCGTTGAGTTGCGCGGTCAGCTGATCGATCTGCGTCTGCTGCGCGCCCTCAGTCTTTTTCGCACTGGCAAGGTCGGCCTCGGCCTTGTCGGCGCGCGCCTCGGCATCGGCGAGCCGGCCGCTCGTCAGCGTCGCCTGGCGATTGGCCGAGTCGCGCGCATCCTGGGCTTCGGCCGCCTGTTTCCTGGCGCTGGCAAGGTCGGCGCGCAATCCGACAATCTCCCTGTCGGCATCACCCGACGGCACTGGCCGCAAGACGACCGAAACGCCGTAAGCGACCGCGGCGCCGATGGCGAGGCCGGCGATCGCGGCGATCAGCGCGCGATGGCCGCCGCCACGCACGGCGGGCGAGTGTGGCGCGGGGGCCGGGTGCGGGGCGGCGGGTTCGCGCACGACTGCCGGCGGCGGTGGCGCGACAGGTCGTGGCGCCGGTGCCGCGACCGGTGCGGGAGGCGCTGACACGGGCACTGCCGGAGCCAACAATTCCGTCGGCTCCTGGAGCGCATCGACGGTCAGATGTATTTGCGCCCCGAAGCCGGTGCCGGACGCTGGCCGTTTGTCCGTCGCGCTCGACTCGATCATCGTGTCCATCGCCCGGATCAGCCGGCCGATATGCTGGTCAAAATCCTGGCCGGAATCGACCTGAATGCCGTTGCGATAGGCGAAATCCCTGAGCGAATCGGGCAGCTGGGTGATTTGCGGCATGCTCGCGCGCAGGACCAGCACGGGGATCAGCGGCACATCGCGGCGCAGCACCGCCTCAATCTCGACCCGCACCGGATCGGCCTCGTTGGCTAGCCGGCTTTGCCCGCGCCGCGGGCCGATCCATTGCGGCCCGACGATTGCCAGCACGATGTCGCTCTGGTCGAGCACATGGTTGATATGCTGGCGGAAATCGACGCCGAGCGGGATGTTGTCGATGTCGCGGAAGATCGAATCGCGGCCATAGCGCGCCACCAGCCGGTCGAAAATACGGCCGGTGATGACGCCGGAATCCTCGCGGCGATAAGAGATCGTGATGCGCGGCATCGCCCCCGCCCCGCACCGCAGCAAGCGGCGCTGAGATGGATCAACCGCCGGCTGTTTAATACAAAAGATGCGCAATCAGCAAGCCGCCGGCCTTGAACGCGTCCTGGCGGGTTGGCTCTTGCCTCGGCCGGCCGGACGTGGATCATCGACGCGATTGTTCGAGGACATGACCATGACGCTCGAAACCCGCGCGCTGCACCCGACCCTGGCGGTGGAGGTCGTTGGCCTCCGTTTGTGGGAGGCGCTCGACGACGACGACGCAGCGGCGCTGCGCGACCTCTATTCGCGCTACGGCGTGTTGGTGTTCCGCCGCCAGGCGCTGGCCGAACATGAGCTCGCGGATTTCTGCGCGCTGTTCGGGCCGCTGGAGCGCACCGTGCGCAGCGATTGGGCCTCGCCCGCAGTGCCCGAAGTAACAGTGCTCTCCAACCTCAAGGATGGGCTCGGGCGCAACATCGGCGGGCTCGGCGACGGCGAGCTCCAATGGCACTCCGACCAGTCCTATATGGAGACGCCGGCGACCGGTGCGGCGCTTTATGCGCTCGAGCTGCCGCCTGAAGGCGGCGAAACCTTCTGGGTCGATCTGCGCGCCGCCTATGCCGGGCTGCCGCGCCCGCTGCGTGCCAAGATCACCGGCAAACGCGGCATTTTCGATTACGCCAAGCGCCTTGCCGGCTACGGCCGCGAGAGCGACTCGCAGATTTCCGAGGAGGCGCGACGCAAGACCCCCCCGGTGACCCATGCGCTGGTGCGCGCACATCCCGAGACCGGCCAACGCTCGCTTTATCTCGATTCGACGACGACGACCGGCATCGACTACATGGACGTCACCTCGGGCATGGCGCTGCTCGACGAGGTCTACGACGCCGCGACGCGCGACGCGTTCGTCTATGCCCATCAGTGGCAGGTCGGTGACCTGGTCGTGTGGGACAACGGCTTTACGATGCATCGCCGCACGCCCTTCGACCCTGGCGCGAGGCGCCTGATGAAGCGGATGACGATGAACCTCGACAAATACCGCCACGTGCTGCCCGACGGCCGCCTCGCGCAGTCGGAGGTGGGGATGCCAATCTAGCGAGCGATCCTTTCGACCGCGAAGCTGGCAGGCGGCTCGCCGCGCCGGTGACGCGCGACCATCGTCTCGTAGGCGCTTTCGATATGGCGGCATAGACGCGCGGTGTCGAACAGCGGGAAAGTGTCGCGGTTGCGCGCGAGCTTCGCCCTGATGGTGCCGAGCCTCACTCGGTCCTCGGCCAATGCGAGCGCCACCTCCTCGTAGTCCTCGAGCGTGTCGGTGACGAGCTCCGGCAGCCCGACTGCGTGAAGCAGGCTTCCCGCGACCCGCCCCGCGAAACTCGACCCGCTGCAGGTCAGCACCGGCAACCCCGCCCACAGCGCGTCGCTCGCCGTGGTGTGGGCGTTGTAGGGAAGCGTGTCGACAAACAGATCGGCGAGGCGATGCCGCGCCAAATGATCCGCCAGCGGAACGCGCGGCGCAAAAACCAGCCGTTCCGGCGCGACGCCACGCCGCGACGCCTCGGCGCGCAGATTGCGCGCCGCGATCTCGTTGTCCTGCAACAGCCACAAGACGCTGCCTTCGATCCGCGCGAGGAGCCGCATCCAGACGTCGAAGACAGGCGGGGCGATCTTGAGCGTGTTGTTGAACGAGCAGAACACAAATCCTTGCTCCGGAAGCAAAGCTTCCGCGCGTGAGGGCGCCCGTTCGCCGATCTGCCGCTTGCTGTCATTGGCCTGAAAACAATCCGGCAGATAGACGATTTGCTCCGCGTAAGATGCCTCTTGGCCCTCGGGTATAACGAAGCGGTCGGCCAGGATATAATCGATATGCGCGGCGCCCATCGTCCCCGGATACCCCAGATAATTGACCTGCACTGGCGCCGGCCGGCGCCCCAAGATGCCTGGCCGCATCCCCTGGGTGTAGCCCATCAGATCGACGGCGATATCGACCTCCAGCTCGCCGAGCAGCCGCGCCACCTCGCCGTCGCTTTTGTCTTGGACGTCGAGAAAGCGGTCGAACATCGGCCGCAACCGGGCCTGCATCGTGTCGTCGGCAGGGCGGAACGAGACCGCGATCGTCTCGAAGCGAGACTTGTCGTGCACCTCGAACACGCCCGCGATCAGGTAGGCGACCGCGTGCTGGCGCAGGTCGGCGGATAGATAGGCGACTCTGATCCTGTCGTGCGAATAACGCTTGCCGGACCAGTGCCCGCCCCTCGCGCCAGCGCGCTCATCGCTGGCGAAGATTTGCGCGGCGCGCAGCATGACCGCCGGGGAATTCGAGAACGCCGCGAGCATGAACGGAACGGCAGCGCGCCTTCCGGCGACGATATCGTCGGCAATCCGCGCGACGTCGCGCTCATAGTCGCGCCAATCGCAGCACAGGAGCTTCGAGTAAAGAAAGGCTCCGGCGGCGTAATCGTAATCGGGCTGAGTCGCGAAGAGCCTCGCCATGTCGCGCGCGGATTCCTCGAAGCGGCCGATATCGCGCAGCAATTCGCCGCGATGCGCCAAGGCGTCGGCAAAATCGGGCTTGAGCGCCAGCGCCCGCTCATAACAGCCCAGGGCCTCCTCGGTCGCCTTCGCGTCGCCCTGGGCGCGCAGCGCGGCACCGAGGTCGCAATAGGTTTCGGCAAATTGCGGCGCGAGGGCAACGGCCCGCCGGAAAGCTGCCACCGCTCCAGCGGCTTGACCTTGCGCCATCAGCATCGAGCCGAGATTACGATGCGCGAGAGCGAAGTTCGGTGCCGCGGTCAGCGCACGGCGATAGCAGGCGATCGCCTCTTCGGGCTCGCCTCGCGTCCGATGAACATTGCCGAGATTGTTGTGCGCCTCGGCATAATGCGGGGCGAGCTCCAGCGCCCGGCGGTAGGCCACGACCGCGTCGTCGAGGCGGCCCAGCGCGGTCAGCGCGTTGCCGAGATTGTAATGTAGCGCCGGGTCGTTGCCGGCAAATCCGATCGCCCGGCGATAGGCGTCGGCGGCCTCGGCGAATTTGTCTTGCTGCAGAAAGGCGTTGCCAAGGCTGCCATGGCTCGCCGCGTCGCTCGGGGTCAGCGCGATGGCCCGCCGGTAATGCGCGATCGCCTCGTCGACACGGCCCAACGCACGCAATGCCTCGCCAAGCGTGTTGTGCAGGTCGGAGACCTGGTCGTTGACCGCGATCGCCCGCCGCAGCATCTCCACTGCGGCCTGAGGCTCGCCAGTCTGCAGGCGGATAAAGCCGGTCAGGTGCAGCGCGTCGATATGGTTGGGGGCGGATGCAAGGACACGCTGGCAAAGCTGAAGAGCATCGCCGAGCCGGCCGTTCTGATAATGCCGCAGCGCCTCGGCAAATAAGGCCGCTGACTGCATCGCGTGCCGCCGGCTATTCGTCCCGCCACACCGGCTTGCGCTTTTGGATAAAGGCGTCGATGCCTTCCTCGGCGTCGTGGACTTGCATGTTCTCGATCATCACGTCGTTCGTGTAGGCGTAGGCGGCCGTGAGATCCACCTCGATCTGGCGGTAGAACGCGGTCTTGCCAAGCGCGATCGCCGCCATGGATTTTCCGGCGATTTTGTGCGCGAGCGCGTCGGTCGCCACGCGCAATCCGCTTGCCGGCACGACCCGGTTGATGAGCCCCAGCGCCTTCGCCGTCGGCGCGTCGATAAAATCGCCGGTCAGCAGCATCTCCATCGCCGCCTTGCGCCCGACAGCCCGGCTCAGCGCCACCATCGGCGTCGAGCAGAAGAGCCCGACATTGATCCCAGACGTAGCAAATGTCGCGTCTTCGCTCGCGACCGCGAGGTCGCAACTCGCCACCAGCTGGCAGCCGGCGGCGGTGGCGATGCCGTGCACCTCCGCGATGACCGGCTTTTTGAGACGCACAATCTTCTGCATCATGTCGCTGCAGCGCTCGAAGATACGCGCATAGGCCTCGCGGCCCGGATCCTGCCGCATCTCGCGCAAATCGTGGCCGGGGCAGAACCCAACCCCCGACCCGGCGATGACCACGACCCTCGTCTCGCGGTCGGCGTCGGCGCGCCCGAGCGCGTCGATGATTGCCGCCATCAGCGCCATAGACAGTGCATTGCGCGCCGCCGGCCGGTTCATCGTCAGGCGCAGCACGCCCTGCTCGTCACGCTCCTCGATGAGCAAAGGTTCATCGATCTTTTCGGCAAGGCTCATCGTCGCCTCTATGGGTTGCCCTACTGGTGTTGCTTGGCCGCGGTCGGGCTGGTCTGTGTGCCGAGATCGGTCGGCTGGATGACCGGCACCGAGTTTGTCGGCTCGATATTCGACGGACGTGGCGCGGGAATAGCCGACGGCGCCGAGATGTTCATTGGGTTTGATGCACCCGACGCTCCGCCGCCGCCCGAGGGCATGCCTGGCATGCCGGCGCTCGACAAGCTCGGCATGGGCGGAGCGACACCGGGCACCGGCAGGGCCATTCCCGGCTTCAGCGACGCCGCGGCGGGGGCATGGGTCGGCGGCATAGCCGCCGGATAGGACTGCGCGGCCGGTTGAGCGGGTCCGCCACTCCCCAAAACAGCATCGCTCGAAAAACCGCTGCGGCTCGGTGACGGGTTTGCCGGTGGAACCTGCGCCTGTGGCTTTGGCTCCGGCGGCGCCATCAGGTTCGCCGTCAGCACGCCGAGGATCAGAAATCCCGTCGCGAACAAAGCGCCTGCGATGATCTGTGACTTCATCCCCTGGTCCGGTTTGCCGCACGCACCGAACCATACCACGCGGCGCCGTATCCGGCAGCTTTCCTTATCCTTTCGGATCGAGGTATCATTTTACCTCAAGCAAAAGCCTATTGTTTTGCAATCAAGATTGCCCTAAACGAACGCCTCCGCGCCGCCGGTGGCGGGATAGAGGATAGCCCGAGCCCGTGATGAAAACCTTTTCCGCCAAGCCCTCCGATATCGACAAGAAATGGGTGCTGATCGACGCTGACGGGCTGGTGCTTGGCCGGCTTGCCTCGATCATCGCGATGCGCCTCCGCGGCAAGCACAAGCCGAGCTACACCCCGCACATGGATTGCGGCGACAACATCGTCGTCGTCAATGCCGAAAAGGTGCAGCTCACCGGGAACAAGCGGTCGCAGAGCATCTTCTATTGGCACACCGGCTATCCGGGGGGCATCAAGGGCCGCAGCAAGGGTGCGATCCTTGACGGCAAGCACCCCGAGAGAGTCATCGAAAAGGCCGTTGAGCGCATGGTGCCGAGGGGACCGTTGGGCCGCAAGGTCATGGGCAATCTCCGGGTCTACGCCGGCCCCGAACATCCGCATGCCGCGCAATCGCCCGAGGCGCTCGATATCGCCGGCATGAACCGCAAGAATGTGAGAGCTTGAGCATGGCCGACGAAACCGAAGACCAGACGCCGGAAGAAGAGACCCCGGAACGGCCAGCGCGTCCGGCGCGCGCGTCGCAGACCTTTCAGGGTCTGGGCAGCCTGCGTCAGGCAATCGGCGCGGCGCAGCGCCAGACGCCGACGTCCGCGGCTCCGGTCGTCCCCGTGGTCGCGCCGACCGACGTGCAGCCCAAGCTCGACGCGCAAGGCCGCGCCTACGCCACTGGCAAGCGCAAGAACGCGGTGGCTCGCGTCTGGATCCGCCCCGGCAATGGCAAGATTGAGGTCAATGGCCGCGACAGCCCGATTTATTTCGCGCGACCTGTCCTGCGCATGCTGATCAACCAGCCGTTTGTGAGCTGCGACCGGCTCGGCCAGTTCGACGTGTGGTGCACGGTTTCGGGCGGCGGGCTTTCCGGCCAGGCCGGCGCGGTGCGACACGGCATCAGCCGTGCGCTGACCTTCTACGAGCCGGGACTACGCCCGGTGCTGAAGCAGGGCGGCTTTCTCACCCGCGATAGCCGCGTCGTCGAGCGCAAGAAATACGGCAAGGCCAAGGCCCGCCGCAGCTTCCAGTTCTCGAAGCGGTAATCAGAGCGGCGCGTAGCGCCAACAAATTTTGATAGTGGGTCAGGCCGCATGATCGACGAAGAGCGAAACAAAGCTGACTTGCATTGGTGTGACTTTGCTGCCGAGTCATCAGTGGATGAATTGCTAATCGCCAAGATCATTCGACCCGATCAAGCAGAATTTGCGCGGCGGATTATCGCTCAAGACCTGCATATCCAATTGGTCTCTGGCCGGCGCCCTCCAAATTCAGACTGACCCACTACCCAAATTTTCACCACCAAGGTCTCAAAGATAGCGCTGAGACCGCAACGGCTCACAGATTGCTTCGCGTCCTTTGCGTTTCCTCGGCGTCTCTCGCGGTAAAATGTTATCTACGGCGCTTCACGCCAGCTCCGGCGGTGCGGGGGTAGCTCATGCGTTTCGCGATCGCCATTCCGACCGACGCCACCTCGTGGAAGCTGGTGCGGCGCGCCGAGGAGCTGGGGTTCGCCCGCGCCTGGTTCTACGACACGCAGATGCTGTCGGCCGACCCGTTTGTCGCGATGGCGGCGGCGGCGCTCAAAACCACGACGATCCGGCTCGGCACCGGCGTCCTGATCCCGTCGAACCGGCTCGCCACGGTTGCCGCCAATGCCTTTGCCTCATTGAACAAGCTCGCGCCGGGGCGGATCGATTTCGGCGTGGGCACCGGCTTTACCGGGCGGCGCGCGATGGGGCTGGGCGCGGTGAAGCTCGCCGACATGGAGGAATACATCCGCGTCGTCCGGGCGCTGCTGGCCGATGAGACCGTCGAGGCCCAGATCGAGGGCAAGAAGCGCCTCCTTCGCCTGCTGAACCCGGAGCTGGGCCTCATCAACACACGCGACCCCGTACCGCTCTACATCGCCGCGACCGGACCGCGCGCTCGCGCGCTGACGGCGAAGCTCGCCGCCGGCTGGATCAACACTGGCGGCGATGTCGCGGGCGCCACGGTGGGCATGCGCGAGATGGAAGGGCTGTGGCGCGAGGTCGGCCACAAGCGCGAGGCGCTCGACAGCGTCGTCTTGACCGGCGGCGCGGTGCTGCGCGACGGCGAGGCGCGCGATTCCGACCGTGTCGTCGCGCAGGCGGGGCCGCGCGCCGCGATGCTGCTGCATCGCGCCGCCGACCAGGTGCTCGGCGGCTTTCCGCCGATGGCGCAGATGCCCCCAGCGCTTGCCGGCACGATCGCCGCCTATGTCGAAACCGCGCGGAGTTTCCGGCCGCAAGGCGCGCATTACCTCGAAAACCATCGCGGGCACCTCATGTTCGTCAAGCCCGAGGAGCGCCGCTTTGTGACCGCCGATCTCATCCGCGCGACGACGATCACCGGCAGCGAGGCCGAGATCAAGGAGACGCTCGCGGGCTTCGCGGCGGCAGGCTACAGTGAGGTCGCGATTCAGATCGTGCCTGGCCAAGAGCACGCGATCGAGGATTGGGGCCGCATCCGCGCCGCCTTCGCCTGAGCGCGCCATGGATCACGACGCCAGCTATCCCGACGCCTATCTGCGCGACATCCTGGTGGGTGCCAAAACGATTGCCGTGGTCGGCGCGAGCCCGCGGCCCAACCGGCCGAGCCACGGCGTGATGGGTTTCCTGCAGCGTCATGGCTATCGCTGCATTCCGGTCAATCCGTTCGCGGCGGGCGGCGAGATCAACGGCGAGCGGGTCTACGCGCGCCTCGCGGATATCAAAGAACCCATTGACATGGTCGACATCTTCCGGCGCAGCGAAGCGGCCGGCGCGGTTGTCGACGAGGCAATCGCGATCGGCGCCAAGGTCATCTGGATGCAGCTCGACGTGCGCGACGGCGCGGCCGCGGCGCGCGCGGAGGCCAGAGGCGTCAAGGTAGTGATGGACCGCTGCCCAGCGATCGAAATCCCGCGGCTCGGGGTTTAGCCGGCCGCTTCCCGGCACACGCCAATCCGGCGCTTGCCGGCGACGGTATAAAACAGCGGCGGCGGCGAACGGTCGCCGCCGCGCATCGTGATGGCGCGCGCCAGCATGAATTGGCTGACATCGCGAAACGGCTCCAGCTCCTGCCGGCCGATCGGGTGCCAGCGGACGTCTTCGAGCTCGTCGGTCGCCGCGGGATCGCCGATCACGTTGCTACCGTCGCCCAGAAAGAAGCGCGTGTTGAAGCGGCGGAACACCCGCGCCGGGGTGATCGCGCGGCCGACGTAGCGCAGTCGGTCGAACCCGGCGATAACCCCCGCCCGAGCGTAGGCCTCAGCTACCGTTGGGCCGGATCGCAGCCCTTCGGTCACAGCGCCGCGCCGGCCAAAGAATACCCCCGCCTCCTCCCAGGTCTCGCGCAGCGCGGCACGCGCGGAGCGCATCAGGCGCGGCGGCAGGATGTCAGTGTCGATCTCGCTCTGCCACGGCAGACGATCCTCGGCATCGACGGCGCCGCCGGGAAACACATAAACCCCCGGCATAAAGCGCACGCTCATCGGCCGCCGCCCGGCGAGCAGCTCGAGGTCGCTTCCCTCACCGCGCAGCAGGATCAGCGACGCCGCGTCACGGGCCCGCACCGGCTTCGGCGTCGTCGTGACGGGATCGAGGGCATCGTCGTTCATTCGTCGTCAGCCCCGCGAAAGCAGAGGCCCAGGGGCAAGCGACGAGACAACCGCCCTGGTTTCCCGCCTTCGCGGGAAAGACGAATTGCGCATATCACCCGCAGCGACTCAGTCCGGCTCCGCCGCCGCCGCAGACCACGGCCCCATCACGTCAGAAATGCCGTGATTGGTGCCGTCGTCGCCGCGCAGCACCATGTGCGGGCAGGCGAATTCTTGCGGCCATACGGTGTGCTCGACGATCCGCGCGCCGCGCCGCACCACCAGCCGGTCGATCACCGGCTCAGGCAGTCTGCGGTCGATCGCGATCCCGTCCGGGCCGCTGACATCGATCCGCGGGTGATGCGCGGCATCTTCCGCGCTCAACCCGAAATCGACGACAAAGCTCGCCATCTGCAGCACCGCAGCGAGGATTCGCCGCCCACCCGATGCGCCGATCCCAAAGCGCGGCCGGCCGTCGCGCGCGACAATCAGCGGGCACATATTGGTGAGCGCCCGCTTGCCCGGCCCGATCGAGTTCGGCTGGCCCGGCACCGGATCGAACCACATCACGCCGTTATTCATCAGGATGCCGGTCCGCGGCAGCACATAGCGGCTGCCGAATGTCGACAACAGCGTCGTGGTCAGCGCCGCGATGCCGCCCTCACGATCGACCGCGGTGATATGCGTGGTGCAGTTTTCGCCTGGCGGGTCGACATCGCCCAGCCGTTCGAGGCGCACGTCATAGGCCGTCTGCAGCGCGTCGGCGACCGCCTCGAAATAGTTGGCGTCGGGCCGCTTCGCGAAACTCTTGCTCTCCAGTCGGTCGAGCACGTCGGCGAGCGTCGGCGCGGCGGAAAGCCCGCGCGCCGCCTGAAACGTGAAGCCGCGATAGGGGATGTCGAGCGATGGCACGATGCGCGGCCGGCAATCCGCCAGATCCTCGGCCGCGAGTACGCCGCCTGCCGCCTTGACATCAGCGATGATCGCGGCGGCGATCTCGCCGGTATAGAGGTCTTCCGGGCCCTCTTCGGCGAGCCGCGCCAGCGTCTCGGGGAGACCACCCAGCGACAGCACCGGCCCGGCGCCGACCGACGGCACCACCGGCGGCAGATCGTCGGGCAGATAGATGCGCCGGCTTTCGTCATAGCGCCGCAAATCCTGAGCGAAATTGGCGATACGCAGCGTCGTGTACCAGTCGACCGGCAGCCCCTCTTTCGCCAACGCCACTGCCGGCGCGACGAGGTCGCGCCATGGCAAGCGGCCGAACCGCTCGACCGCGCGCGCATAGCCGCGCACCGCGCTCGGCACCATGAACGACAGCGGCCCGTGCACGTTGCGGTCGCCGACGACCTTCGCCCAGGTGAACAGCTCGGTGCGCGTCTCATCGGTGAGCGGGAACAGCGCCGGGTCGAGCCCCGCCGGCGCCACCGGACCGAAATCGACGACCTCCGCGCGCGCACCGCCCGCCGGATGGACCACCATAAAGCCGATACCGCCGAGTCCGCTGTTCCACGGCTCGCGCACCGCAAGGGCGAAGGCGGTAGCGACGACGGCGTCGACCGCGGTGCCGCCGGCGGCGAGGATATCGGCACCGATCTGCGCCGCCACGCCATTCGCCCCGGCGACGATACCGCCCTTGGTCGCGACGGCCGGCTTGCGGACGATCCAGTTCTGGGTCAGCGCTGCCATGTCAGGTGATCTCGCCTCAGACGATTTAGCCTCAACTAACCTCGATCAAGTCGACGCGGCTCTCGTAGAACGCGTAATGCCCGGCGAGTTTCGCGGTCTCGTCATAGGGTGTCTCGTAGCCCCAGATCGCGTTCTCCGAGCTCTTGCCGCCGGCCTCGATCGTCCAATACGACGCCGTGCCCTTGAATGGGCAGTAGGTCGTGTGATCGGTCTTCTTCATCAGACTCAGGGTCATGTCCTTCGCCGGGATGTAGTAGACCGGGCCGTGACCGGTTTCCTCGACGCGCAGGGCCGAATTGCTGTCGGCGATGACCTTGCCGCCGAAAATCACCTTCACGCGATGCTGATCGGGATAAAGGTCAACGCGGTGCTCGGGCTTCTTGACCCAGCCGGGCGCGGGGTTCGCCATCGCAAATCTCCTATTCTGAGGGTCTCGCCTACTTTACCGTCTCCGAAGGCGGCGCCTGGTTCCAGTGCGAGTCGCTCGGCTGCTTGTCGCAATTGAACGAAGCAACGCACGAATCGTAGAACTGCGAACCCTGCAGCGGACCGCACTCCTTCTGGATCCGGGTGGCGCGGAATTTGGCGTTGGTGCACAGCAGCTGCTGGTATTGCTTGCTTGCCTTGACGTTCTGATCGGGCGTCTCGTTCGGTGTTGCCTGGGTTTGCGCCTGCGCGCCGCCAGCGGCAGCCGCCGCCAGCAACACGGTAAAAAACACCGGGGCAATTCGCCTCGCCATCGCCAATCCCCTTTGTTCTGTGCGCACTAGCTCACCTCGCCGTCTCAAAGATCGTGGCTCAACCGACCATCGTCAATCCGCCGCTGACGCTCAAAACCTGTCCGGTGATGTAATCCGATCGCCGGCCGACAAAAAACATCACTGCTTCGGCGATGTCCTCGGGCTGGGCGATGCGGCGGAACGGGATGGCGCGGGTGAGCGCCTCCTTCATGCGATCGGGCTGACGTTGGAACAAGGGCGTGTCCGTCGGGCCGGGGCAGACGCAATTGACGTTGAGCTTGTGCCGGGCCATCTCGCGCGCCAGCGACTTGGTGAAAGCGATGAGCCCGCCTTTCGCCGCGGCGTAGACCGTCTCGCCCATGCTGCCGACCCTGCCGGCATCGCTCGAGATGTTGACGATCTTCCCCACCTGCGCCTCGATCATCGGCGGCAGGATCGCGCGGGTCAGCCGGATCGCGCCCATAAGGTTGATCGCAATCAGCGACTCCCACATTTCCGGCGGGTTCTCGATAAATGGCTGGATGCGGTCCCAACCCGCGCCGTTGACGAGGCCATCGACCCGGCCGACCTTGCCGTGCACCGCAGCCGCAAAGCCCTCGATCGATGCTGGGGCGGCGAGGTCGAGCTTCAGGAACTCGGCCGCGCCGTTCGCCGCCGCGGCGGTCGCCGCGCCACCCGCCTCGTCCACATCGCCGATAAAGACGCGGGCGCCTTCACGCGCCAGCAGCAGCGCCGTCGCACGGCCGATCCCCGACGCGCCACCGGTGACGATGACCGCGCGCCCCTTCATTTCGTCCATCGGCATCACCCTCCCGAGACCAGAGCACGATGCTAGGCATCAGGCGCCGCGGCAACAACGGCGTCGAAGAAGGCCCGATTTGCCGGCGCCAGCGCCGCATCGACCAACACGCGGCCCAGCTCGTGTGCGTGGAGGTCCCGCCGGCGCGAAACCCCGTCCGCCGACCAGATCGCGTAGTCGCTGCGCCAGTCATCAAAGCCGATCCGATCGAACACATGCGGCAGGCTCGGCAGATGGTCACCATAAAAGCCGAGCAGCCCGCCATCGCCCCGGCGCGCCAACCCGTCGATGAGAATCTGGATCATTTCGTCGGACTGGCGCAGCCCTTCCAAATAGCGATGCAACTCCGCTTCCCCTTGGCTGGACTTGACCCGGCCATCGATGAATAGTTTCCCGCTATTCGTAGGCCCGCGGATCAAGTCCGCGGGAGGGGACGAAAAATCTTTCAGCCACGGCCCGTGATTGCCCATCGTGATCGCAAAAATGAAGGCGCGCGGCCCCGCCTGGTCGAGCGAGCGCAGAATATGCCGCGCCAATTCCGGGTCGCTCATATAAGGCGGCGTCCTGCCGCCGCCGAGCGTCTCGCGGCCGAGAAATGTCTCGAATCCCAAGGCCGGCATCGCCAGGTCGCGACGAAAGAATCGCCGATCGAACGGATGCAGGCAGATCGTCCGATAGCCAGCCGTGCGCAGCCGCCAGACCTGCGAGCCGATCCTGCCGCGCGCCAGGGCGTGATACGGGTTGAACCGGTCATAGCCGAGCGCCGCGTCGTCGGCCCCGGTGAGCGCCGCGAATTCGGCGCGCGTCGTGTTGGCGCCCCACGCCGATACGGTCAGCCGGCCGTGACTGCCTCCAGCGCAGGCCGCGTCATAACCGGCGAGGATGTCAGGCGACAGCCTGGGAAACGCCCGCCGCGCATCGAAGAACGATTCGCACTGCACCAGCACGATCGGGCATGCGGGCGCCCGCTCGCCGAGGATCGCCGGCGCCGCGAGCCGGGCGCGCCGCGCCGCGCGCTCGGCGCGGGCGATGACGCCGTGAACGATCAGCATCGCGACCGGGCCCAGCCGCGCCGCGTCGGCGAACGGCTCGCCCGACGGGGCGAGACGTCGCAGCGCGCGTGCCGCGACGCCAAGCCACGGCTCGCGACCCAGCCGCCACAACAGCGCCCCGACGAGACCGGTAAGGACGGCGGCGCCGGTGGGATGCGGCGGCGTCACGGCCGGCTCAGCCACCAACAACGCCAGGCCTGCCAACACCGCCATGGCCAGGCCACCCACCACCGTCTCGGTCCCGGCGAACGGCAGATAAAGGTGCGGGTGGGTGAACACCTGCGGCAACTCCGAGAGCGCGGTGAACACTACCGGCTCGCGCAGCACCGTGCGCATCGTCCAGTCGGCGAACCCAAACCCCGCGCCAAGCGCAAAAGCTACCGCGCCGGCAAAGATCGGCCGGCCGCTCGCCACGAACAGCACGGAAAATACAAACCCAAGCGGCGCCGCATCGAGCAGCGCCGCCACCGACAAACGCCGCATGCCAGCGGTAAGGCGCGGGATCGCCCAACCGGCGATGGCCAATGCCGCACCGATCCAGACGTGCAGAAGCGCGCTCACGCCGAGCGAATCCAGAAGCGAAAGCCGCGCATGATGCGGTCGCCGAGCGCGGCCGGCAGCACGTCGCACAGCCGCAACCCAAACGCCAGCGGCCAAGGGAAACTGACCCGGCGGCGCCCGCTGTCGATCGCTCTCCTGATCTTGCGCGCCGCACGCTCGCCGCTCATCGCGAGCGGCGTCGGCCCTTTCCAGCGATCGGTCATCGGTGAGGCGAAGAAGCCGGGACACACGACCGTCACCCGAACCCCTTGCGGCTCGACGAGCGCGCGGAGCGCCTCACCATAAGCCCGCAGCCCTGCCTTGCTCGCCGAATAGCCCGGCGCATAGGGCAGCCCGCGATAGGCGGCGAGCGAGGCGATCAACGCAATCCGGCCCCGTCCGCGCGCTGCCATCGCCGGCAGCAGTGTTGCGACAGTGTTGACCGCACCGAGCAGGTTGATTTCCACCTGGCGCGCAGTCAGTTCGAAAGATTCGCCGACATCGCCCGGCGCCGGGCCGGCGGAAATGCCGGCGCTGACGATCAGTACGTCCAGCGGGTGACGGTGGTCATAGGCTTTGAGCCAAAAGGCGAAGCTGTCGCGATCGGTAACGTCGAACCGTCCGACATCCACTATCGCGCCCGCATCGCGGCACGCCTCGGCAACCGCATCGAGGCGCGGCGCATCGCGGCCGATCAGCGCGAGCGCCACGCCGGGCGCGGCATAAGCACGCGCCAGTGCGGCGCCGAGCCCGCTCGACGCGCCGGTGATCCCCACCGCCATCTTTGGGCTTTCGGGCAAAGCTCCCGCCATGCGTCTCGACCGGCGATCGACCACTCTCGACGCCTGGCTTTGTCTTTGTCCAACAAAATCGCGTATAGGTTGCCGAGCTGACCGAGACCGCCTCGGCGGTTGCCTCGACCCGTGCGCTCCGCCTAATTTGGCCGAGGCGAGGAAGCGGCGGCTGATGGGCGGTGACGCGCGATGAAGGTGCTGGTGACCGGGGGCGCCGGATTTATCGGCTCGGCCGTATGCCGGCTGTTTGTCGCCGAGCGGCAGGCCAGCGTGCTCAATGTCGACAAACTGACCTATGCCGCCAACCTCGCCTCGCTGCGGCCGATCGAGAACCATCCGAATTACAGCTTCCAGCGCGCCGATATCTGCGACCGGTCGGCGATCGCCAAGCTGATCGCCGAGTTCATGCCCGACACGGTGCTGCACCTCGCGGCCGAGTCGCATGTCGATCGCTCGATCGATGGCCCGGGCGAGTTCATCCGCACCAATATCGACGGCACTTATGCGCTGCTCGACGCGAGCATCGATTACTGGCGCGGCCTGCCGCCGGCCCGCGCCAAGACGTTCCGTTTCCATCACGTCTCGACCGATGAAGTATTCGGCGCGCTGGGCGCGCGCGGCAGGTTCACCGAGACGAGCCGCTACAAGCCCAATTCACCTTACGCGGCGTCAAAGGCCGCGAGCGACCATCTGGTGCGCGCCTGGCACGAGACGTTCGGCCTGCCGGCGGTGATCAGCAACTGTTCCAATAATTACGGGCCGTTCCATTTCCCGGAAAAGCTCATCCCGCTCGCCATCTTGAAGGCGCTGCACGGCGAGCCGATCCCAGTCTATGGCACGGGCGACAATGTTCGCGACTGGCTTTACGTAGAGGACCACGCCCGCGCGCTCTACACGATCCTCACTCAGGCAAAGCCCGGCGCGAGCTACAATATCGGCTGCGAGGGCGAGCGGAAAAACATCGAGGTCGTGACGCAAATCTGCGCGCTCCTGGACGAAATGCTCCCGGATTCGCCGCATCGGCCACATGCGAAGCTCATCACCTTTGTGACCGACCGGCCGGCACACGACCGACGCTATGCAATGGACGCCGCGAAGCTGCGCCGTGAGCTCGGCTGGCGGCCGCAGGAAAGCTTCGACACCGGCCTCCGCAAGACCGTGCGGTGGTATCTCGACAATCGCTGGTGGTGGGAGCCGATCTGGTACGGACGCTACTCCGGCACGCGCCTCGGCGCGGCCCCCGCTGCAGCCGAAGGATAGTCTCACGGAATCCCTGGAAGGACCCGAACATGAGCTTTGCCTATGAGAATCTGTTCGTAAAGAACGTGCCGGCCCCCGCGGTGCGTTTTGCCGGCTATCCGAAATACAATTTCATCGGCGGGCACAACGACCCGACCTTGATCCCAGTCGAGGACCTCATCGCGGCGACCGTTAGCGCGCTGCGCAAAGAAGGCCCGAGCCTCGCAATGTACACCGCCGCTCAGGGCAATCAGGGTCATCTCGGCCTCCGTCAGTTCGTTCAGGCGAAGGCGAAACTGCGCGGCATCGACTGCTCGACCGACGACATCCTCGTCACCGCCGGCTCGGGTCAGGGGATCGACCTGATCAACGCCGTGCTCTTGGAGCCGGGAGACACGGTGATCCTTGAGGAATTCTCTTACGGCGGCGCGATCTCTAAGCTCAAGCGCGAGGGACAGAAGATCGTCGGCGCGCCGCTCGACGATGACGGCATCAAGATCGACGCGCTCGCCAACATACTCAAGGATTTGAAGGGCAAGGGTGTCACCCCGAAATACATCTACACGATCCCGACCATCCAGAACCCGACCGGCAGCATCATGCCCTTGGAGCGCCGGCGTCAGCTCTTGAAGGTTGCGATCGAATACGGCGTGCCTATTTTCGAAGACGAATGCTACGCCGATTTGATTTGGGGCGGCACCAAGGCGCCACCGGCGATCTACTCATTGGATCGCGATCACGTCGTCCATATCGGCAGCTTTTCGAAGACCCTGTCACCCGCCCTCCGGCTTGGCTACGCGATCGCCGATTGGGGCTTTATGAGCCGGATGATCGCCAGCCGCAGCGACAGCGGCTGCGGCGCCTTGGAACAGATGGTCGTCGCCGAATATTTCTCGCAGAGTTTCGGCGAGCATGTCGACGAGCTATCGGAAACCCTGAAGGGCAAGCTCGACACGATGGTCGAGGCGCTGGAGCGCGAATTTGGCACCACGGTCGAGCCATGGGTGCCGAAAGGCGGCATCTTTCTGTGGATGAAGCTCCCTGACGAAGTCGACATCATGAAGCTGGTAAAGCCGGCGGCCGATGCCGGCATCGCGCTCAATCCCGGCCCGGAATGGGCGGTCGAGGGCGCCGATTCAAAGTCGCGCCTGCGGCTCTGCTTCGCGCTGACCTCGAAAGAGGAAATCCGCGAAGGCGTCGCCGCGCTGGCCCGTGTCTGCTACGAGCAGACCGGCATCCCGGCGCAAAGCGGCAACGTCCGGCGCTCGTGAGGTCGCGATGACGACACAGATCGACAGGACGCTGCGCGAGGCGGTCGAGGCCGGCACGGTGCCGGGCGTCGTCGCGATGGCGGCGACCGCCGACAGCGCGATCTACGAGGGCGCATTTGGCGTACGCCGGCTCGGCGCCGTCGCCCCGATGACGCACGACACGGTGTTCCGCATCGCCTCGATGACCAAGGCGATCACCTGCGTCGCCGCGATGCAGCTCGTCGAACAAGGCAAACTCTCGCTCGACGGCCCGCTGCCGGCAATCGACCCGGGGCTGGCCCATCCGCAAGTGCTGACCGGCTTCGACGCCAGGGAAGCCGCAACTTCGCCCGGCGACACGTCCGATCACCTTGAAGCACCTGATGACCCACACCGCCGGCTTCTGCTACACGCAGTGGAACGCCGAGCTGCTGCGCTACGTGACCGAGAGCGGCATGCCGCCGATGGCGACCGGCAAGCTCGCGGCGATGCGCCAGCCGCTGATGTTCGAGCCCGGGGAGCGCTGGGAATACGGCATCGCCATCGACTGGATCGGCCGGCTTGTCGAGGAGGCGAGCGGGCAAAAGCTCGACGCCTATTTTGCCGATCACGTGACCGGCCCGCTCGGCATGAAGGATACCGGTTTTGCGGTCTCGGCCGAGCAGCGCGCCCGCCAGGCGAGCGTCCACCAGCGCCATCCCGATGGCCGGCTCGAAGCGCAGCCCTTCGAGGAGCCGATCGAGCGCGAGTTTCTCGCGGGTGGCGGCGGTCTCTACTCCACGGCGGGCGATTACCTCAAATTCCTGCAAGCGCTGCTGCACGGCGGCAAGGGCATCCTGAAACCCGAAACCGTCGCGCTGATGGGCGAAAACCATATCGGGTCGTTGCCCGCCGGCGTGCTCAAGACCGCCAATCCGCCGCTCACCAACGATGTCGATTTCTTCCCCGGCCAACGCGTGCGCTGGGGACTCGCCTATATGCTGACGCTCGATCCTGGCCCCAACGGCCGCAGCGCCGGCAGCGTCACCTGGGCCGGCATCTTCAACACCTATTATTGGCTGGATCCGGCGAAGCGCGTCGCCGGGGTGATCATGACGCAAATCCTGCCCTTCGCCGATTTGCCGACTCTCGGCGTCTACGGTGGGTTCGAGCGGGGCGTCTACGCCGCAGTCGGTGCAGCCTGAGCCGGGTGGGTTTATCGTTGTTGTCGCGTTTCGCCCGGGTTGTCGCCGCGCTGACGTTGCTGATGCTGGCGGCTTGCGTCGAGAACGCCGCGAGCGGGTCGTCGGCCGCGTCCGACTTTATCGTGGTGGGCGACTTCGTCGCGCCGCAGGGTGTGGTGCGGCTCGATTCCTCGTTCGGCTTTTCGCTCTATCGCGGCGAGGCGGGGACGCCCACCGAGCAGCGCGCCTTTTCGATCGGCCGGGCGGTCGGGTTTCTCGTCACCGACACCATCGTCGACCGGCTGCGCACGCTCGGCTATGACGCGGTCAGCACGAGCAACCCGAACCCGGCGGGCTCGGGCTATCGCGCGCTGATCGTCAGCGGCACGTTCCGCACCATCGACGAGGGTCAGCGACGCCGCGTCGGCAACGAGCACAGCGCGGTCATCGCCGACATCGCGATCAAGGCCGAGTTGCCCGGCGGCTACGTGCAGCCGGTGCAGAGCTTCACGGTCGATTCGCGCAACGCGCCGCGGGTTCAAGCGGACAACGGCGCGACCAAGCGCGAGAGCGGGGTCGACGCCGACGCCACCAATGTCGGCGCAGAGATCGCCCGCGTCGTCGGCGAGGTCGCCCGCCGCAACAATTGGCTCCCGGCGAAACGCTAGCCGCAGCGAACTTTACGACCCTGGCACGATGCCTTTCGGCAACGCGGCGCAATAACGCGCGATCTCGCCCGGCGTGGTGACCCACAGCGCGTCCTTGTGCGCCATGATGTGCTTGAGGGCGCGGCGCAGCGCTCGGAGGCGAAACGGCTGGCCGACAATGAACGGGTGAAGCGCCACCGAGTAGACCAGCGGGTATTTCCGCGACTGTTCGAGCATCTCGTCGAACTGGTCGATCAGCATCTCCTCGAACATCCGCCCGGTGTGCCGGCGGAAGACGAGGCTTGGCGAGTCGTTGAGTTCGATCGGATACGGCACCGAGAGAATCGGCCCCGCGCGTGTCGTCATCCAGATCGGCTGGTCGTCGAGCGCCCAGTCCATGCAATAGCGGTAGCCCGCTTCCTTCAGCAAGTCGAGCGTCACCCCGGTCTGCGCCAGATACGGCCCAAGCCAGCCTTCCGGCGGCTTGCCGGACAACCGGGTCACCACCTCGGTGCATTCGGCGATGAGCCGCGCCTCATCCTCTTCCCACAGCACGTCCTGGCGTTCGGAATTGGTGCGGCCGTGGCCGACATATTCGTCGCCGCGCGCGTTCATGCGCTCGACGATCGCCGGGCATTCTTCGAGCACCGCCGAGTTGACATTGTGCGCGCCGGGAAGCCCGAATTCGTCCAGCAGATCGAAATAGTACCAAATGCCGACCCGGTTGCCGTAATCGCGCCAGGCGTAGTTGCGCTGGTTCTGGTCGGAGGGCGCGCCGGTTGAGTCGCTGCCAAGCCCGGCGCGAAAGGCGAAGAACTCGATGTTGTTGCAGAAAAATACCGCGAGCCGCTTGCCCTCGGGCCAGTCATAGACCGGGCGCTGGTGGATCGGCACGTAATCGTAGCGACCGTGACGGGGGAGCTTCATGTCGGTCTTTGCCTCAAGAGGGTTATTGACACGGCCAGCCGGCCCGAAGTGCTCGCATCGCGCCCAGCGTCTCGGCCTGCGGCGCGGCGTCGCGGTGGTTTTCGGCCCAGCGGATAAAGCTCGCACGCAAGTCGCCGCCGGAAATGCCGGCGCCGCGCGGGCAGGCGCCCATCGCGGCCAGCGCGGGCTTGGCGCCGCGTGCGAGACCCTGTGCGTCCGCCATGTCGCCGAGCAGCATCATCGTCGATCCTACCCCGCCGAGAAAGCGGATGCAGCTCACCTGTGCTTGCGGTGAGCCGGTACAGTCGCGATAGAGATTCTCGACGGTCCGCCCGCCCTGCGGCTCCTGCGCCTGAGCCGACGCCATCGCGAGCGCCATGAACACGCCGGCAAGGGGCAGCCGCGAGGACGGCAAAATCTATAACCCCTCAAGCATCAGGCAGCGCCGCGCGCCTGGCGCCGCACCGAGATCAGCATGTCAAGGTCGCGGCCGTTGCTCGACAGCGGCATGACCACGACCTCGTATCGCCGTGTGCGATCATCCAGCGTCATGTCGCGGTTGTAATAGACCGGCACGCAAGTTTCGCAGACTGCAGTCCAGGTCGCGCGTACCTGCTCGCGAAATTCCGGCTCGGGCAGGTCCTCGAGCGTCTTGTAGGTGAGGTCATAGCCGTCGCGCTCGGCAATATTGGCGCCGATCAAGCGATAGCGGAACGCCCACGGGTGAGGGCTACTGGGCGGCGCGCGCTGGACTTCGGTCAGCACCACGTCGCCGAGCACATAGCGGAAATCGAGCGGGTCGAGGTCGGCGCGCGACGGACAGCACGCATTGCCGCGCCGCTCGCGCCAATACCGGACAAACCGGCGGATCAGCGGGTCGGCAATCTGTTCATCGGCCGCAGGATCGCTAAGGTCCATGGCGAAGCGATGTGCCGTTACCGCCCCTTGAACACCGGCCGGCGCTTTTCCATGAAGGCCGTGCGGCCCTCGGTATAGTCCTCGCTGGCGAAGCATTCGGCGACGACGCGCTTGCACAGCTCCATGTCGCGCTGGGCCTCGTCCTTGAGCGCCTCGCGCACGATCTGCTTGGCGGCGCGCACCGTGAGCGGCGCGTTGCCGGCGATCGTCTTGGCCATGGTCTCGACCGTCGTTTCGAGCTCGCTGTCCGGCACCACCTGGTTGACGAGCCCCATGCGCAGCGCCTCGTCGGTGGTGAACTGCCGCGCGGTGAAGAAGATCTCGCGGGCATACGCCGGGCCGACAATGTCGATCAGCTTCTTGATCCCGTCATAGGCATAGCCGAGGCCGAGCTTCGCGGCCGGAATGCCGAAGCGTGCGCCCTCGGCGGCGACGCGGATGTCGCAGCTGAGCGCCGTCGCCATGCCGCCGCCGATGCAATAGCCGCGGATCATCGCGATCGTCGGCTTCAGCGTCTCCTGCAGCGCCAGCCGCGCGCTCTCCGACACCCGGGAATATTCCGCCGCCGCCTCGGCGGTGGCACGCTTTTCCTTGAACTCCGAGATGTCGGCGCCCGAGACAAACGCCTTGCCGCCCGCGCCCGACAGCACGATCACCCGGATTTCGGGGTCGCTCTCGAAGTCCTCCATGATCTGCCCAACCGCCTGCCACATATCGAGTGACACCGCGTTATGCCGCGCTGGATTGTTGAAGATGATCCGGCCGATGGCACCGTCCTTCTCAAAGATCATCTTCGAGGTCGCGAGGGGCTGGTCGAGCATGGCGATTTGCGCTCCTGGTCTGTCCGTCGCGCCGAGTGTGGCAGATCGCGCGGGCGAGCGCATCCGCGCAATCGCTCATGGCTCGGCCAATAAAACGAGGTCTTAGAGCGGCGACTCCCCGGCCATCTCCCAGCCGTAACGGTCGAGGAAGGCAGCAAGCTCGTCGGCGGTCATATCGGCGAATTTGCGGCCCGTCCGGCGCTGCTCCTCGATGAGCCCGCCGGCCTTGGCCGGCGTGTAGAGAAACACGACGAGCCCGATTTCCGTACCGGTGCTCTTCCAGCAATGCACCACGCCGCGCGGTATAAAGGCATAGGTGCCGGGACCGCCGGTCGTCACCTCGTCGCCGATCATGAAGGTGACCTCGCCGCGCAGCACATAACCCACCTCGTCGCTGTCGCGATGCAGGTGACGGGTGCTTTTCGTGCCCGGCGGCACGGTTTCCTCGAACATCATGATGCTGCCGCCGGTCGCGCCGCCGACGAGCTTGGGGATCAGCACCCGCTCTGTCGGCGCGGGGCCTTTGTCCGGCAATACGACGACGCCTCTAGCACTCATCGCTCACCTTCCTTTCGCCTGCCGCTATTCGGCGAGGGCGAGTTTCGCCGCCCTCCCCGCCGCGCCCAGTTCCTCGTCGGGCTTGATCCAGAACGCCGTCACCGAGCCCAACAGCATCAGCGCCATCGACGCGAAGAACGGCATCGTCCAGCTGCCGGTCAGATCGAGGATCCAACCGAACACGACCGGCGACAGGATGCCCGCGACCGCGCCGGCGGCGTTCATCAGCGCGCTGGCGCTGCCGGCGTAATCGGGGGCGATGTCCATCGTCGCGATCCACATCGGGGTGATCGCCATATCGAGGAAAAACAGCGCCAGCGTAAAGCTGATGACGCCAGGGATGAGGTCCTGCACCAGGATCGCCGGGATCAGCGCCGACAGCGCCAGCAACAGGCACACCGTCACCATCAGCGAGCGGGCGATCGCCTTGCGCCCGGTGCGGCGCAGAAGGTGATCGCTGATCACGCCGCCAAGGAACTCGGCGACCATCGCGCAAAGAAACGTCGCCGCGTAGAACATCGCCGACTTTTTCATGTCCACGCCGTAATTCTTCGAGAACAGCGACGGCATCCAGGTCACATAAAGCCAGCCGGTCCACCCCATGCAGAAATAGGTGATCATCGACGGGATCATGCGCGGGATCAGCCGCCGCCACGGCACTGGCCCCGAATAACGCGACGCCTGCCCGGCGTTTTGCGAGAGCGCCGCGATCTCCTCGGGGGTCATTCGCGGATGCTCGCTCGGCTCGTCGCGGAAATAGCGGAACCACCACAGCGCCCAGATCGCCGAGACGATGCCGAGCAGCACAAAGATCATTCGCCACGACATCAGAGTGATCAGAAAGGCGACGATCGGCGCGGTCGCGCCGGCGCCGATCCGCCCGGCGGCATGGGTCAGCCCCATGCCGAACCCGCGCGAGGCTTCCGTCGTCCATTTGGCGAGCGCCCGCGTTGCCGCCGGCAGGGTCGCGCCCTCGCCCATCCCGAGGCAGAAGCGCACAGCGAACAGGGTCAACAGCCCGCCGACCGCGCCCGTCGCCATCGTCGTCAGCGCCCAGGCGAGCGCGCACACCGCGAGCGTGCGGCGCGAGCCGTAGCGGTCGGCGATCCAGCCGCCGACCAGCTGGAAAGGCGCATAGGAATAATTGAAGGCGGAAAACGCGACCCCGAGCTGGATATTGGTGAGGCCCAGATCGCTCTTGATGGTCTCGGCTGCGGCCGCGAGGTTCACGCGGTCGACAAACAGCATCACGTGCATCGCGCAGAGGATCAGCAGGAAGTTGCGCGTCGCCCGGCCGGTATTCGTCCACCCGGAGAGCAGACCTGTCACCGCCGCCCTCCGCCGCTCACAGAGACGCCCTCCCGATCGAGCATGGCTGGCCCCGCTCCGCTGTCGCGGCGGGCAGCATGACAGAATGCCGCAGGGGGCGTCCACCTCCCACTCCCCGCCTGCGGGAAGCGGGAGGTGTCTATTACGCGGCTGCGAACACCCCGGCTTCGCGCAGCCCGGCGATCTCGGCCTGGTTATAGCCGAGCTCACGTAGAATCTCGTCGTTGTGCTGGCCGTTATCGGGCGTCGGCAGGCGCATGCGCGCGGGTTCCGGCGTCTTCATCATGTTGATCGCCTGGCCGACAACCCTCAGCTCGCCGAGCCGGGGATGGTCCATCGGCCGCGCCATTTCGAGGTGCTGCACCTGCGGATCGCCAAAGGTCTGATCGATCGTGTAGAGCGGGCCGCACGGCACGCCGACCTCGTTCAACAGCTCGATCCAATAGGCGCTCGGCTTCTGCTTGGTGACTTCGCTGATGATCTCGTTGAGCTTCTTGCGATTTTTCGAGCGCTGCGGGCCGGTCGCGTAATCGGGGTCGGCCAGCAGATGCGGCACTTCCGCCGCCTCGCAGAAGCGCTTGTAGAGGTTGTCGCCCGAGGCGGCGATGTTGATCTGCCCGTCGGCGGTCGGGAAGAGACCGGTCGGGATGCCGGTCGGGTGGTCATTGCCGGCCTGTTTGGCGACCTCGCCGGCCTGCAACCAGCGCGAGCCCTGGAAGTCGAGCATGAAGATCTGCGCCTCGAGCAGCGAGGTGTGGACCCATTGCCCCTCGCCGGTCTTCTCGCGCTCGATGAGCGCCATCATCATCGCCTGCGCGAGCAGGAGGCCGGCGCACAGATCGTCGATCGGGATGCCGACGCGCACCGGCCCCTGGCCGGGCAAACCGGTGATCGACATCAGCCCGCCCATGCCCTGCGCGATCTGGTCGACCCCCGGCCGCTTGGCGTAAGGCCCGGTCTGGCCAAAGCCCGAGATGCTGCCATAGACGATGCGCGGGTTGATCTTCTTGACCGACTCGTAGTCGACGCCGAGCCGGTGCTTCACGGTCGAGCGGAAATTCTCGACGATCACATCGGCCTTCTCGGCCAATTTCATAAAGATCGCGAGACCTTCCTTGGTCTTCAGATTAATCGCCAGGCTGCGCTTGTTGCGGTGCAGGTTCTGGAAGTCGAACCCGTCGCGGCGCGAGCCGGTGATGTCGGTGCCAGGGCCGCCGGGCGGCTCGATCTTAATGACATTGGCGCCCCAATCGGCGAACTGGCGCACCGCGGTCGGTCCGGCGCGGGCATGGGTCAGATCGAGGACGGTGTAACCGGACAGCGGCAAGGATCCGACGCTCACGATGGGTTTCCTCCAGAAAAGGGCCAAATCTCGTCGGCAACTGTCGCCCGCCATTCGCACCATCGTCAAGGATCGCCAGCGCTTGCGGGTTAATCGTCGGCTGCCGCAGGCTGCATGCCGCGCCTGGTGACGCGCGCCACCGGCAGGCACATCAGCGCCAGAAACACGCCCAGGATCACAAAGCTCGATGTCGTGCCCCAGGCGTCGGCGATGACGCCCATGATCGGCGGGATGACGATCGCCGCGAGCCGGTTGATCGTCTGCCGCAACCCCACCACCGCGCCCTGGCGATAGGGCCCGACCGCCTTGGCCTGCACCGAGAACATCATCGGCTGCACGACGCCTTGCAGCCAGCCGCGCACGACATTCGCCGCCAGCAGCAGCGCGTAGACGCCACCGAGAAACGGCGTGATGCAAATGACCGCGATCGAGACGATCGTCCCCGACAGCATGGTCTTTTGCGGGTCGCCCATGCGCATCGCCCGCCCGGCGAAGAGATGCCCGAGCCCGCTGAAAATCTCGACCGTCGCGAACAGGATGCCGATCGTCGTGCCGACAAGACCGATCCCGTTCAGGTACACGACATAAAGCGATTGCTGCACGCCCATCGTCGCGGTGCGCAAAAAGATGATCGCCATCGACGTGAAGACCGCCGGGATCACCATCAGCGCGAAACTGCTCACATAGTCCGCGGGCTGCGGCAAGAGCTCGCGCAGCCGAAAACTGCCCGCCGGGCGCGGCATGCGCTCCTTGGCCTCGGGCGCGCGCAGCAGCGCCGCGGTCAGCAGCACGCCCCAGATCGCGCCGAGGCTAAAGGCCGGCCACGCCCCGCCGAGATCCCACACCAGCCCGGCGACGATCGGCGCCGCGGTCGTACCGATCCGCGCAAAAAAGCTGAACCGGCCGATATACTCGGCCTCGCCCTCGGCGAGTTGGGCGATCAGCGTCTGCGACCCCGACCAGGCGAAATTCAGCGCCGCGCCGTTGACGATCTGCAGCAGGAGGAGCGGCCAGAACCACCGCACCAGCGGGAAAAGCGGCGCCAGCACGATCGCCGACCACACGAAAAACAGGGTCACCCGCCGCGTCCCGAAGCGGTCCATCAAGACGCCGATATGGATCGACAGCAGCACCGCGAGCAGCGACCGCCCGCCGACCAAGAGGCCGACCTGGCTCGCATTCATGCCGAGCGACAGGCCGTAAAGCGGGATCAGGAAGTTGTAGAGATCGCTGTAGCCCATGCCGAACAGCCCGACGAGATAGATCGGCGCCGGTCGGCTCAACCCGTCCGGTCTATCGACCGGGCCTCGGGTGGGCATATCGCTCCTCATATTGGCGTCGAGTGTCGGGCTTTTTCGCGCGCACCCCAAGCGCATCGTCCGCAAGGGTGGGGTGCGGCGGCTACTATTCCACCCCGGTCGCGCGGCGGAACCTCGTCTTGAGGTACACTCCGTCACGCGACGGCAGCACGCGCGGCGGCTCGTCGGCGAGGATCGCGACGCGGGCGAAGAGCGTGCGTTCTTTCGCCTGCGCGGCCCGCGCGAAATCGGCGAGCGCCGCCTCGTCGGCGATGTCGATCGCGGCCGCGATGCCGCAGGCGCGCGCCACCCCGACGAGATCGACCGCACTGTCGGTGTGGCTCGGCTGCATCCCCGTCTCCGCGTAGCGGCCATTGTCGAAGACCGCGATCGCCAGATTGGGCGGCGCCTCGACCCCGATCGTCGCCAGCGCGCCGAGCCCCATCAGCGTGTCGCCGTCGCCGGTCACCACCAGCACCGGTCGGTCGAGCCGCGCGATCGCCAGGCCCAGCCCGACCATCGCCGCGCCGCCCATCGCGCCCCACAGATAGAAATTGCCTTCGTCATCACCGACCGAGGCCGCGTCATAGGTGGTCGAACCGAGCCCCGTCACCAGCAGCGTCTCGCCCCGCTCCGCCAGCAGCACCCGGATCGCGGCGCGGCGGTCCAGCCGCTTCTGGTTTGTTCCCGCTGTCATTTTACCCACCGTTTCGCGCCGATGAGCCGCTGCGACAGCAGCACCGCGGTGGCGAGGCCGCCGTTGAACGCGATCTCGAGCGCCGCCGCCACGGTCTCGGCCGCGTCCGCCGCTTCGTCAACGCGGTAGACCAGCACATCCATCAGCTCGAGCGCCGCCTGGGTTTTCGACCCCATCGCCACCTGCCACGGGTTGAACTCGGCCCATTCGCCGCGCATCGTCACCAGCATGGTCAGCGGAAACCGGCACGATTTCGCCAGGCTCAGCATGTTGATGCAGTTGCCGACCCCGCTCGACTGCATCAACAGCGCTGCGCGCTGACCGCCGAGCCAGGCGCCCGCGGCGAGCGCGATCCCCTCCTCCTCGGTGGTGAGCGACACCGCGCGGATCTCGGGGTCGGCTTGGCAGCGCTCGATCAGCCGCGCGTGCCCGGCATCGGGGACATAGCCGACCTGGCGGATATCGGCAGCCTTCAACGCGGCGAAGATGCCGTCTCGCCAATCGTCAGAACCGGTCACGCGCTGTCTTCCTCCGTCCCGCGACGCCCAAGAGATACCGCAGCACCGGCGGCGCGCAAAGCAAGCACCGGCCGCCTTAATCCTCTGTCGCCGTCGGGCAGGTCGCGCGCCGCGCCGCCGCGCGCGGCTTCGCGGCCCAGCCAGCGGGGTCGTCCTTGCCCATCGGAATGCATTCGGCGAGTTGTTGCGACGTGAAGAATCCGAGTCGCGCCACGCCGTGCGGCGAAAAGACGAAGTCGAACGCGCCGAGATACAACCACCCCTCGCCGCTGCCTTCCCTCAGCGGCGTCATCACGAACGGCCTCATGGTGATTTCCTCGTCACGACCTTCCGCGCTTAGCACCGCGAGGTGGTTGTCGTCGATGCGGTAGAGGCTGGTGCGCGCGCGGTGCGACCAATCCCAGCCAGGGATCATTGCGATGTGGTACTGGCTGCCGGTGATGAGGCTCAAGTGGCGCCCGGAATCGCGCGCCTCGTCATCGGAAAGATAGAGGTCGAGCCGCACATTGAAGTCGTATTGCGGGCACTCCGCCACCGCCGAATAGCGCGGCACCAGCATGTACCAGGCGGTGTAGAGCGAGATCGCCGCCGCCGGCAACACCGCCACCCCGCAGACAATCGCGACGATCAAAAGGCAGCGGCCGAGAAAACGCTTTGACACGGCGAAAGCTCAAATTTCTGCGCACGCTGCTCGACGATTGCGATGCGATGCCGGCCGTCACTCTAGCGGCCGCGCCGGCAAACGCGTACGCCGGTTTGGCATTGCTCCCTTGCGCCGCGAATCCATCCGACCGTGCGGGCGAGTAAGAAATGAGGTCGCTACGCCATACCGTGTCCGTTTTGCGTCGGTAGCAGACTTCGACCCGGATCGCGCTGCGGCCCACGAGCCGCAGTCGACCTTCCACTCGGGCCAGCTAGCGGGAGTTTTCCCTTCCATGATCCCCGTTTCAACCCGACGGGACGTTGCATCGCGGAAGGGTAGTCATTTGGGCCCGATTTCGCGGCGCGCCAGATAGAGACCAGGCAGCATTGGCAACCAAAAGGTCAAGCCGCGCAAAATCAGCGTTGCCGCCAAAGCGGCCTCGATAATAATCCCGAGATGATGGAGCATGCCAATGTTCGCGGCTTCGAACGTCCCTAACCCGAGCGGTATGGGACCGAGCGTCGCCGCCATCGAAGCCATGACAAAGCTGACGAAGGCTACCCAGAGCGGCGGATCTTGCCCCAGGCCGCGAAGCACGAGCCACAGTGTCAAGGAATCAAGGGCAAAGATGAGAAGTTCCAGCGATGTCGTCTGAACAAGAAGCCGCACGTCACGGACCAACCCTGTCGGCGCATCGGCTATCGACCGCAGCAGTTGTGCCGCGCCGGGTAAACGCTTCACCCACCTTGCCAAGAGGCGGGGGCCCTTGGCTTTCATCCATAGGACGCCCCATGGGATCGCGACGACAATGACGATGAAGACACCGACCACTGCCAACAGCCCGACATTGGCGCGATGATGCAGCCAAAGGATGCCGAGGCCGATGACGACCGCCAGCAAATAAGCGGCGAAATAGGAAAGAAGGCCGACGAGGAGCACAGCCATCGCGGCGTGTGTCGGGACACCGCGCCGGGCTAAGGCACGGGTTACTAATATCGCGCCGCTGACACCACCGGTCGGCACCACCTGGTCAGTGAACAGCTTGGCGACGCCGAGCGGCACGAGCAGCGACAACGGTCGCGGGTGTCCCGCAAAGCGCAGGGTCCGCGCCCATGCTACGGATGCACTGACATAGGTCGCGGCCTGAGCCATGAGGGCTAGCAGGAACCACGCCGGTCGAAGCGCGACGACCAATCGCGTGAATTCTTCCAGCGTGCCGAGATGGACGACGATCAGCACGATCGCGCCCAATGTCAGGAACCCCGAAATCCATGGCGCAGAGCTGCGCCATGACGCGCCGGGTGTGCCCCCGCCCTGGCTGGCCCGCCGTCGCGCCCGAGGGTGACGAGGATCGAACGCAGCGTGCGTCATCGCCGACCGGCCGTGTGAAATCAGCGCTGTTGATGCATTGCGACGTCTTCGCTGGGGCCGAGCTGACGGGGCTCGAACAAGATGGGCGGCCAATCGACCTGTTCCGCCGCGTTCGCTTCGGGCGAAACATGCGGCCGCAGCAGCCCCTGCCAAAGGCCATGAATGCTGCGATAGGTCGTTTCGTGCACAAAGACATGATTGGCCTGATCAAACCCGAATAGTGTTACGTCGGGATTGCCGCACACCTCTTGGAACGCACGATTGATGGTTCGCAGGCAGCTCACTAGGCCGTGACCGTCAAGCCGGGTGTTGCGGGTCAAGACGTCGACGTTGATCGGATGGAGCTGGGAGACAGGGTCACTATCTGCCGTTCCGCGGGCCAATTCGAGAAAGACCTGAGTCGCCGCAAAATCGCCCCGGATCAAATCGAAAACACGAGCCGCTTCATCCGGGGTGCAGGCAGCAAGCGCGGAGGCATGGATAGCCGGAGAGCCCGGGGGGGCGGACATGAGGGTCATCAGGTCGCGCTCGATCCGGCCGAGAAGCCATCGGCGAACTTCAGCCGGGGCTGACTTCAGCTCTTCGGCGCTAAACGTAAAGCTCGTCACGATCGCCTCCTCTCGGTGAACGCCCGCGAGTTTGTCGTCGCCGATCCCAAGCGACCTTGATTCACATCAACGCGTCGGCCGCCGGTTGGAAAGGATACGTACGGTGCGGAACCTTGGCGACCCTGGAGCCGTGCGCGAGGAGGCCGCGAGCCATGGAGCGACATGCCGAGGTCTTGACCGGCGGTGTTTAGCGGCTACGCCTTCCAGGCGTGCGACCTGATCACCACCGCGCTAGTGCTCGGCGTCGCACTCTGGTCGGGATCAGGTCTCGCCCGATGGCGGGGCGGTTCACGCGGGCGAAACAGTGTCGTCGAAATACATCTCGAGCGTGCCGAGGCAGGTCGATCCTATGCGATCACGCCCGTCGTGATGACACCTATAAAGTCCGGATTGGGGTAAAAGCCGACCTCGATTATTCGTTAGTGTTCGCGGCGGCCGGTGTAGCGGGCGCGCGGGCGGATCAGCATGCCGGTGTCGTATTGCTCCATCGCGTGCGCGATCCAACCGACCGAGCGCGCCACCAGAAAGATCGCCAGCGCCGCGCCCGGCTTGAGGCCGAGCGCCATCGTCGCCGCGCCGAGCGCGAAATCGACATTGGGCGGTTGCCCGGTCAGCTCCATCGCGGCGACGGCCGCCGCCGCGACACGTCGCCCAGCCGCGGGACGTGCCGCGATGATTGCGTCGACAATCGCCAGCGCGCGGGGGTCGCCCTGCGGGTAGAGCGGCTGGCCGAGACCCGGGATCGCCTCGCCGCGCTGGAGGCGCGCCGCCATCGCCGGCAGCGGATCGGCGCGGTCGCCCAGCTCGCGGAACAGCGCCTCCGCCTGAGCCGAGGCGCCGCCATGCCGCCGTCCCGATAGCGCCGCTAGCGCCCCCGACACCGCCGCGTAGGGCGTCGCGCCGGTTGAAGCGATGCAGCGGGCGACAAAGGTCGAGGCGTTCAGCTCGTGGTCGGCGAGCAGCACCAGGCAGCGCCGCACCAGGTCGGCGCCAGCCGCGTCGAGCCCCCAGGCCGCTGCCAACTGCTCGTGTACCGGGAGCGCCGACGGGCCGGCTTCGGCGACGTACGCCGCCAGCTCACCGAGGATCAGCCGTCCGGTGCGCACCACCCCCGCCTTGGTGAGGTCGAGCGCGGCGTGGTCGGCCGCTGCCAGCTCGGCGAGGCGGATTTGGCAGCGCTCGATGACGCCGATACCAGGGCTGGCGCCCTCTCTCTCCCCGGACGCGGCGGACGCGGGGAGAGAGCCTGCCCCGGACTTGTTCCAGGGGCTAGGGGGGGCAGCCGAGGCCACCTCCGCCTCCCACAAAATCGCCGCCGCCTCTTCGAGCGTTGCGGTCTGCGCCAATACCAGCGCGTCGCGACCGCGGTAAAACAGCCGGTGGTCCTCGATCAGGCAGATCGCGGAGCCGATGACCGGGATCAGATCCTCGGCCGGAGGCCGAGCGCGGGTCGCGCCGCGACCAGCGCGGAAGCTCTCGACCTCGTCGGCGTCATAATGGCGCTCGCGGCTGCCGACGACCTCCATTGACCGCAGCAAACCGCGGCTTACATAAGCATAGAGCGTGTCGACCTTGACGCCGAGCCGATCGGCCGCCTCGCGCGCAGATAGCAGCAACATTTCCCGCCGGTCCGATATGCCAAACTTGATCTAATGTTGATTGATTGAATCAAGATTGACTCCAATTGCCCGACGACACAAGTCTTTCGCCATTCACGCGAGGAGACCCCGCCATGGCGAAACGCATAGATGTCGCGAACCTGCCGGTCATCAGCGGCACGCTTTACCCGCCCCCCTTCGACGAGCCTTGCCGGGCGCGGCATCGCACTCGGCTCGCCGACGCCGCCGGCCTCTCGCAATACGGCGTCAACCTGGTGCGCCTGGAACCCGGCGCCTGGTCGAGCCAGCGCCATTGGCACATCACCCAGGACGAATTCGTCTATGTCCTATCGGGCGAGCTGACGCTGGTGACCAATGCCGGCGCCGAGACGCTGCGATCGGGCGACTGTGCCGGGTTCAAGGCCGGCGACGAGGACGGGCACCATTTACAGAACCGCTCGAATGCCGACGCGACCTTTCTCGAAATGGGCACACGGCCGTCCGATGACGGCGCATTCTATTCCGACATCGATATGAAGGTGCCGCCGCGCGTCCCGGCGGGCACTTACACCCACCGCGACGGCACGCCCTACCCGCGCCAGGCGCGGCGCGGCGCTTAGCTACCAGCCAAGCGCGTAGGCGGCGCGGCGCGGGTCGGCGCCGGCTTCGAGCGTGCCTCGCTTGGGATCGACGAGGATCGCGCAGACCGCGCCGGCGAGCCATTCAAAGTCGCGCCAGCGCTGTATTTTATGGCCGCGCGTCGCGAGGTCGCCCGCGACCGCGTCCGGAAAGCGGCCTTCGAGGTTGAGCCGGCCGGGGTAATAGTCGTAGGGCGCGAAGGATGACGGGTAGGAGTAGCTCGCGAAGCGCGGCTGCTCGATCGCGTCCTGCACCTGCATGCCGTGCGCGAAGACGTTGAGCAGCACCTGCAGCATCGCCTGAGTTTGCACATCGCCCCCGGGTGTGCCGAACGGCAGAAATTGCGCGCCCCTGCCCTTGATCGCCAGCGCCGGGTTGGGCGTAAGCCGCGGGCGCTTGCCGGGCGCGACGCCGGCCGGGTGCTTCGGATCGGGCCGCGACTGCGAGCCGCGGTTCGACGGGATGAACCCGGTGCCGGGCACGATGGGAGACCCATAGGATCCGTCGCTCGGCGTCGCCGAGAAGAGATTGCCCCAGCGATCGGCGGCGCAGACATAGGATGTATCGGGTTCGGGGAACGGGTTGCCCGCGCTGGGCGACAACACCTGCCCCTTGGCGCCGAGCTCGCCCGGCGGCGGCATTTCCGGCCAGGCCTTCTTCGGGTCGATCAGCTTGCGTCGCGCGGCGGCGTATTCCTCGGAGATGAGGGTCGGCAGCGGCACGCTGCCCGTCGCCGGGTCGGTGTAGTAGGCCTCGCGATCGGCAAAGGCGAGTTTCAGCGCCTCGGTCAGATGATGCACGTAATCGGCGCTGTTATGGCCGAATTTGGTGACATCGGTGCCTTCGAGCAGCGCCAGTGTCTGCAGCAGCACCGGCCCCTGGCACCACGCGCCGCAGGTGAAGACTTCGAGGTCGCCAAACCGACGTCGCTCGGGCGCGCCGACCGGTGAGTGATAGTTCGCCAGATCGTCGGCTGAGAGCAGTCCGCCCTCGGCCTTGTTAAACGCGACAAATTTCCGGGCGATGTCGCCGCGGTAAAACGCGTCACGCGCCGCTTCGAGACCGGCGTCACGGCCGCGTCCAGCAGCGGCCTTCTCCTGGTCGGCCATGTATTGCAGCGAGGCGCCGAGTTCCTTCTGGAAGAACACCTCGCCGACTTCTGGCGGCCGTCCCTTCGGCAAGTAGACCGCCGCGCTCGACGGCCATTGCGCGTGGCGCTCGGCGTGGCGCTTCAGGCTGTCGGCCATCAGCGGGTACATCGGAAAGCCGTCGCGCGCGAGACGGGTCGCCGCCGCCGCGACCTCGCCGAAGCTCATCGTGCCGTAGCGCCTGAGCGCCGTGATCCACGCATCGGGCGCCGCCGGGACGACGGTGCGCAGCACGCCGAGCGGAATCTTGCCGCCGTGCTCGCGCATGAAGAGGTTCGGGTCGAGCGCCTTCGGCCAGGTGCCGAGTCCCGCGATCGTCACAACCTCCTGGCGCTCGGCGAGATAGATCATGATCGGCGCGACGCCAGCGCAGTTGACGAGGTCGCTTTGCAGCACGCCGAGGGCAATGCCCGCCGCGACCCCGGCATCAACCGCGTTGCCGCCCGCCTGGAGGATCTCAAACCCGGCGATCGAGGCCAGATAATGCCCGGCGGCGATCGCATGTTTTGTGACCGCGATGGTCGGCCGGTGCGCCGTCGTCATGACATGCCTCCGCGCTAAATTTCAGGTTAGAGTAGCGCGACCGGCGCATCGTGTCGAAGGAAGCAAATTTGCGCGGGGAACCGCATAAAGGGTCGCGCCGTACGTTTTCGGATTGCCAATAAATCACCCAAAAGGGAGACATCTCGATGCAATCAAAGCTGAAGCTGACCGCCGCCGCGCTCGCCATCGGTCTCGTCTCGTTCGCCGCCGGCACATTCGCCCAGGGCCGCTACCCGGCCATTAATCAGGCCGAAGGCGCCCTCAACAACGCGCTGGGCATCCTCCACGGCGAGGCGCGCGACGTGTTTGGCGGCCACAAGATCAACGCGGAAAATCTGATTGGCCAAGCGATCGGCGAATTGCAGGCCGGCAAGGCGTTCGCCGCCTCGCACGGCTACTAAGCAACGGCCGGCGCGATCGCCGGCGATCCGCTAAGACAGCTTTAGGGGCCGCGCGCCCCGCGCTACAGTCGATGGCGCGGGGCGATTCCCGCTGGGGAGCGCAGCCCATGGCCGAATACGATCTCGTCATCCGCAATGGCACCGTCGCGACGGCCGCCGACACCTCCGAATGCGACATCGGCGTCAAGGACGGCGTGATCGCCACGCTCGGCCGCGGCCTGGCCGCCGGCGAGCGCGAGATCGATGCGGCCGGCAAGTTGGTGCTGCCCGGTGCGATCGACAGCCATTGTCATATCGAGCAGCCGTCATCCGCCGGGGTGCTGACCGCCGACGATTTCTACAGCGGCACCGTGGCGGCCGCGTTTGGCGGGACGACGACGGTGATCCCTTTCGCCGCGCAGCATCGCGGCCAGTCGCTGCGCCAGGTGGTCGAGGCCTATCACGCCGCCGCCAAGCCCAAGGCCGTAATCGACTACGCCTTTCACCTGATCATCTCCGACCCCTCCGAGCAGGTGCTGGGGCAGGAGCTGCCGGCCCTGATCCAAGACGGCTACACCTCCTTCAAGGTCTACATGACCTACGACCTGTTGAAGCTCAACGACCGGCAGATGCTCGACATCATGGCGCTCGCCCGGCGGGAGGGCGCGATGATGATGATCCACGCCGAAAACCACGACATGATCCAGTGGCTCGCCGACAAGCTCTTGGCGCACGGGATGAGCCAGCCGCGCTACCACGCGGTGTCGCATGCCGGGATCGCCGAGGGCGAAGCGACCAATCGCGCGGTCGCACTGTCGCAGCTCCTCGACGTGCCGATCCTCATCGTCCACGTCTCGGCGTCGGACGCGATCGACGTGATCCGCGGCGCGCAGACCAAGGGCCTCAGAATCTACGGCGAGACCTGCCCTCAATATCTGTTCCTCACCGCCGACGACATCGGCATGGACCTCGAGGGCACCAAGTTCTGCTGCTCGCCGCCGCCGCGCGACGCCGCCAACCAGGAAGCGGTGTGGCGTGGCCTCACCAACGGCACGTTCCAGGTGTTCTCGTCCGACCACGCGCCCTATCGCTACGACGAGACCGGCAAGCTTCTGAAGGGCGACAAGACCACCTTCAAGGATACCGCCAACGGCGTCCCCGGCATCGAGCTGCGCGTGCCCTTGCTGTTTTACGAGGGGGTGCGGACGGGGCGGCTCGACCTCAACCGCTTTGTCGCGTTGACCGCGACCAACCACGCGCGGCTTTACGGGCTCTACCCGAAAAAGGGCACGATCGCGGTCGGCTCGGATGCGGACATCGCGATCTGGGACCCGGACAAGCATGTGCACGTGACACACGGCATGCTGCACGACCAGACCGGCTACACGCCCTATGAAGGCCGCCATGTCACCGGCTGGCCGGTGACGGTGATCTCGCGCGGCCGGATCGTGGTCGAGGACAATGAGCTCAAGGCCGCGCGCGGCAGCGGCAATTTCCTCCCTTGCGCGCTCTCCGAGATGGCCAAACCGCTCGGCCGCCCCGCGCCAGAACTCGCCTTCGCCGCCGCACGCGGTGGAGCGCTGGTTTGAATTGGAAAAGCAGCATGTCCCGTCACCTTCGCGCCGCCGTCGCCCAGCTCGGGCCGATCCATCTTGCCGACGACCGCAAGTCGGTCGTCAAGCGGCTGATCGCGCTGTTGCGCGACGCGCATGCCGGCGGCGCCGAGTTTGTCGTCTTCCCTGAGTTGGCGCTGACCACCTTCTTCCCGCGCTGGTGGATGACCGACCAGGTGGAGATCGACAAGTTCTTCGAGTCGCAGATGCCGAGCCCCGAGACCCAGCCGCTGTTCGAACTGGCGCGCGAATTGAGAATGGGTTTCTACCTCGGCTATGCCGAGCTGACCGAAGAGGACGGGCAGACCCGCCGTTACAACACGTCGATCCTGGTCGAGCGCGACGGGCGGATCGTCGGGCGGTATCGCAAGGTGCACCTGCCGGGCCATTCCGAGCATCTGCCGCAGGCGCCGTTCCAGCACCTCGAAAAGCGCTATTTCGACGTCGGCAACGAGGGTTTCAGGGTATGGCGCGCGTTCGACGCGGTCGTCGGCATGTGCATCTGCAACGACCGGCGCTGGCCCGAGACCTGGCG
>Ga0187784_10000140_pt1 | contig 45650 bp, 42 predicted proteins | sample 1015_SJ02_MP15_2_FD_132964 | JGI IMG/M metagenome (GOLD analysis project Ga0187784, IMG submission 132964) | Tropical peat soil microbial communities from peatlands in Department of Meta, Colombia - 1015_SJ02_MP15_20_MG | ecosystem: Environmental > Terrestrial > Soil > Wetlands > Peat | place...
AGCCTGAGTACGTGTCGCCCGCGCCGGCGGACCCGAGACGGGGCGCGTCTGCGGCTCAGCGGTACCTAAGCCACAAGTCGCAGCATGAACTCTACGTACGATAAGTCCACAGAATTGGCATCGGTGCCGTTGCGTGCGCAACCGGTCAGCGGACGAGTAAATGTGACCCCTGAAAAATCTGGTGGGCGCGCGAGGACTTGAACCTCCACCTGACGACACACCCCACGACGGCAGCTCCTTACCGGACAACGATGCTAGCGCGTCCGCATGAACCGCCGCACTTACGCTGCGCACATTTTGCGCGCCCTCCGTGCGCCGCGGTGGTCCTGATAGAATAGGTCTACCGGGTCGGCTCGAGCCGCGAGGCTCGGGCACCTTCGATGTTCGCATGGTCGACGGGCGACGCCGGGCCCAGGCGGCAGTCACGAAACTGGGGAAACGGTCTGCAGCGATCGTCGTGTGGCGGCCTCGCTCACTGCGCTCCTGCATGGGAACGCAAGCCCTGCGATGAAAGACCTCGACGGCCCCCGCGGCCACGCGGACATCGACGGGTTCTTAGCGCAGGGGATGTGGAGCGGAACAGTAGTGACCGTGGACTTCGATGTGGCTGTCGACCTGACGCGGGCGGAGATGCGGCTGGGCGCAGCGAGAAGTAGCGCTCGTGCCGCAGAATACTCTAGGACAACCTGCACTGGAGCAAAGCGTATCCAGCTTCCAAATTGAGAAAGTCCTTGTTGGCAGGTCCCACTCTAAGAGCTCGGAATCAACGCGACGAATCGTCCGGATACACGAAACGCCAGAATTCGCGCGCCCCCTCCACGCACGCCCAACCAAGACAGAAGCCCCCAAGCACCTCGGACATCCAGTGGAGACCGAGATAAACAAGCGATACCATCATGCCGACGACAACGCAGAGTGCGAGCGCGGGCACGCGTCGGAGCGCCGTCCCGGCGAGGAAGGTCGTCCGCATCGTGTGCCCGGATGGAAATCCGTAAACGGGGTAGAGCCCGGTCACCTGAAGGACGTGGCGTCCGATATCTCCGATCACGTATGTTGGAGCGACGGCCGCAAGGACGAAGCCTGCCGCTCCGGCTCCGATCCACAGGAGGGCACGCCGACGCTGCGCTCCGTGGAGCATCAGTAAGACGAGCGCGGCCGCGACAAGACCGAGCACAGCAGGCACACCCACGGTAAACTCTATCCCCGCTACAGGCCTCATCGGTACTGGAGCCGGGTGATCAATCGCGTGCTTAGGGAGCGCCGCTAGCAGGCTGACCCCTACGGTTCCAGCAGCCAGCCACAAGCACGCGTACCCATGGCGCCTGTCACCGAACAACAGGAGCACCAACGCAGCCGCTACGAGCCACGTCAAGAGAACTTCCGGCTCCGCGAGAGAAACGAGGGAAGCAGCAGGGGCGGCAGCGGCGGCGGGTGCCTCTTTCAACCAGGCTGTGACGGCGTGGTCCGCACGCAGGCCGAACGGCAGGCCAGTTCCGAGGGCGAGAAGACCAAACGAGACCAAGGCGGCAACCAGGCGGAACGCGGACACGGGGACAGAACGGTCGGCGGCATCCGTCGCGGGTGCTGGAGGTGCAACGTTAGACATGCGCCTCGAGACAAGATTCGTCATGTCCAGGGTTCTCCTGCGGAAGTTGGCTCATCCGCGTCCTCGATGTGACCGCCCGTTTAGCACCGACGGTAACACGGTGCACCTCCCCTTGAAGCCCGAGGCTGCACGGCGGTCGATTTCATTCGCATTTCTTGGACATCGTTCCTGGATTGCCCCGCTCGCGTGGGCGCTCTTCGTCAGAACTCCGGTTGCCGAGGAGCTTCCGCCGAGGGAGGTCAGCATACCTGAATGCCGCACGAGACGCCCAGAATCCTCAACTCTCTGCCGAGGGAGACGGACCGAGCGCTGACTCGGTTCTAGGCAGAGTTCTAAACTATAAACTAAGCAGCGGGTACACTGCCACCGGTCCATATTCCGTCGCTCTTGCATGTTCGGCAACAGAAATGGCACCACTCGAACCAACCAGCAGAGTCTTCATCGTCATGGGCGGTGGACGAGGGCGCGGTCGTGCTATGGCGTTGGGGTTGGCGGCTGCGGGCGTACACGTTCTGGTGCCTACAGCGCGTCACGAGGGGGAGATCGTCGAAGGTTCCGAGGCGCAGTCCAGAAACCGGCACTGTGCTCGCTGTTACCGCCGATGTCGAGAGGGAGACTGCGAGCGGGCAGTCCAGGCGGCACTCCGTCGCTTCGGGGTACTCCACATCCTGATAAACCATGCGGGCTGCGGGATGCGGTTCGTGAACGAAACCTCATGGAGGTCTCGACGAGATTCTGGAGGTCGACACGCGAGTATGGTGCCTGATCATCAACACCAACGCCAACGGACCGTTGAGTCGAGGCGTCCCGGCAGGCACCGATAGTCCCTCCCGGATGTGCTCACAACGGTGCAGTGCGACGGACAACGCGTGGGCGTGAGCATGCATCGTCGCCGTCTTCGCCCGACAATAGCACTCTGCCGATCTCCGCGTCACTTTGGTCTTCGAACCCCTTCCCCGCGTGATCAGCGTCCAAGAGTTCTTCGTAGATCTGCCGCGCTTCAGCCGACATGATCGCACGGAGTCGCGTCTCCAAGTGCAACTTCCGAAAGAATGCCTGCTCCAAGTGGAGCCTCCGGTAGAGCCAGATGCACTGGCGGTCAACCTCCTCAAGTACCCGATGTACGCCAAAACCGACGTCTCGTCGCTCCCGCAAGTCTGCCACCCGTACGTAGCAACGTTTGACGTCTTTCGCGAGGAGGGCGAGTTCACTCATCATATCCTCCAGCGACACGACCTCCCTGGTCCCTTCCCTGATCAGATGCAACATCCGGTGCTCGATGGTCCCGGTAATATCCCGCAGATGAGCAATCTCATGTCCGGCGTCCCATGCACCTTGATCGGAGAATGGTGACTCCATGGATCACCCTGCCTTACGCGGGACTCTCGACTCCAATTGCCCCGAGTTCCCGCCCTTTTTGCTTAGCTTTGGCTTAGGCCGCGCGGTTTTGCGTGAAAAACCGTGAATTCAGACGCCTGCTCTAGCAGGTTGGGCAATCCCTCTCGCTTTGACTAGCTCGGCCTCAATCCATTCGTACGTCGGCTTCAACCCTTCTCGAAGAGGAGTCCGCGGTTCCCAGTCCAGTACCCGCCGGAGTCTGGCGTTATCGCTGTTTCGACCGCGTACCCCCTGTGGCTTCGAGAGATTGTGCCGCTTCACGATACGCTTCCCGGCGATATCGGCTATGAGATCTACCAACTGGTCAATCGTGACGAGTTCGTCGGTGCCCAGATTGATAGGATCGGAGTGGCTGGAACGCATGATCCGGCAGATGCCTTCGACACAATCGTCGATGTACATGAACGAGCGAGTTTGCTCCCCGTCTCCCCAGATCTCGATTTCGTCGCCGTCCGCCGCCAGGGCGATCTTTCGAGAGATCGCCGCGGGGGCTTTCTCCTTCCCTCCCTCGTACGTGCCGAGCGGGCCATAGACATTGTGGAAGCGAACCACGCGGGTTTCTAGGCCGTAATCTTCACGGAAATACTGACACAGCTTCTCCATGAAGAGCTTCTCCCAGCCGTATCCCTCCTCGGGATCTGCGGGATAGGCGTCGTCTTCCTTGAGGGGAGTGATGTCCGTCACCTGTTGTCGATACTGTGGATACACGCAGGCAGACGATGAGAACAGGAAGCGCTTGACCCCATTAACGCGTGCGGCCTCGAGGAGGTTGAGGTTCATTCTCGTGTCGTTTCGCGCGATCTCCGCGTGGAAGGCGGTGATGTATCCGATACCGCCCATATCGGCCGCCAAATGATACACTTCATCCACACCGCGAGTGGCAATCAGCGCATGATCCATCCGCCGCAAATCGAGGAGTTCAAATTCATTGGCAGCGCTTTGCTCATACTCTGGGTACTTAATGTCGGCGCCGCGGACAATGTCTGTGGACCCTACCAAATACCTTACAAGATGGTGACCAATGAACCCACCCGCCCCGGTAACAAGCACCCGAATCGCCATGTGACACCTCCCGAATAGCGATACTCAGCCAATCTCCCTGTCAAAAATCGCCCCCGAGCAATGTCAAGCCAAACCAATACAGAATTCCGACGGACGGCTCGGGCATCAGAAGTGGCTTTTGAACTGGGTTCGGCGCGACAGAAACTCATCGGCTGCGAAAAGCACCGCTCCCAAATTCCTAACCTCGTACGTCACGTCTACTCCAAGGAGAACGGGCGTCCCGGTTGCATCGTGAGACAGCACATCGTAGCTCACGGATGCGCCACCTTCGTGCTTCCGATATCGGGGCACCCGAAGGCCGAGAAGATCGTTGATGATGCCTGGGATACGGCCAAAGTCCCAAGGATATACGATGATGTCCACGTCCGATGAGTCTACACGTTCGGGATGGGTTGCATAGTCGCGGAGAAAGCAGCCACGTATCACGTGTCGCCCTCCGCGGCCTGACACACCCCTCTGAGAGCATGCAGCTCGCGCGGCAGGTCCGTCGTCTCTGGCATCGAAGATACGTCCACGAATCGTTTCATCGCATAGAGAGCAAGAACCCGCGCAAAGCAAGTGTTACACATCCCTAGGAAGCTTAAGTGCGCGTTAATCACCCATCGTTGGTTTCTGTCTCGTAGCAAGCGCGTGTAAGCACGGAATGAGTCGTGCTCCTCCAGAAGACATGTTCTCTGAAACTGAAAATGAATCAAGTCATATGCGGGCAAACCGAGTTCTGTGGCATATTCCCAGTCAAAGATAAGAAGTTCGGACCCCACCATCTTAGTATTCCAGGGTGCAAAGTCTCCGTGGCAATAGTGAAAGGGCCAAACTTCTCTCGCCAAAATTTGCCGCAGGCTGCGCGCGATCTCCTTGCCAGCACCGCGGTAGTAACTGTTGCTGATGGTGTTGATTCGTCTTTCCAGGGTGACCCAGCTGGCGCTGTCTTCTAGAGACCGCCGCTCTTGATGGATAGTCGCCAATTCTCTGAGAACAGCGAGGTGCAGACCTGTAAGCTCGCGCGACGCGGGGCGCGTTGGACGAGGAGGAGGTGATAGGACGGACAGGTATCGATCGTTCCACGGCCCATGAAAGAGCACACTCGGCACCATGAATGATGCCAGGGGCCGGGCCGTCAAACGCTCAAGGACTGTCGCTTCGTGGCGAACGAGGTTATTTGTGACCTCGTTCGTTCCCACTTTGGCGTACGCCAAGCGTCGCCCATCCTTTGTCAGAGCCAGTAGCACCGGTTTCCTATGAGGACCGGGGGTCCCCAAAGAGATCGCTACCTGCAAGTCCTTGCATCCCAGAATCCGCCTGAGGTGCTCCACGAGGGGAAGAGCTGCCATGCCCTTATCATGACCTTGGCCGTTCAGGCGACACGTGCGAACCCTGGGAAGGATACGGATACCCAAGCCTAACCTCATTCCAATCGCCAACGTGTTCTTCGTCAACCGAGCAGTAAGGCCTTGGGCGTTATAGAGGTCGAGCGCCGCGACAGCCGCTTGACGGGACCCTAACGGGAAGAGAAAGCCGCGTCCGTCCCTCAGCGACAGCCATCCATAAGACATCTCCACCTGAGGGTCAAACCTCCCCCCCCTGCCCCGGGCTATCGGCTCGAGGACGGCCCGGACGTTTCGGTCAAGAGGGTGCAGAGCCTGCGTGAGCCTCTCCAGTGTTGCCCCTCCGTCGCTGGCGAACCACAGAGTGCGACGCTTCAAGTACCGGTGATGTAGGCAGTCAAGAATGACGTCTCGGGCGCGGTGGGCCACCTCGGCCGGTGGCAACGCCACATCGACGAGCACGGCTGCGGGGAGGCTCATGGCCAACCGTTGGTAACCTTGTCGCTGACGAGAGAGCTCCTCCCGTGACAGCTCGCTCTTTCGTTGGAGCACATGATCTTCGGACGCATCGAGCACAAGGTACAGGTCTGGACTTGCTACAAGGCGCCGGGTTAGCCAAACAAGCCATCGAGGGCCGCCGTACCGGTAACGGCGCGGGTCCACCAACACGTCGTCGTAATACCGATCGAAGAGCACCAAGGTCGATTGGATAAGTGACGGGCGAACCCGGACAACGTAGTGAAAACGCGACAAGAGCACATAATACGCAATTTTGGCGACAGAAAACCAGATCGGCCGCGGTCCATGACGATGTGGCGCTGTGACCGAGTGAGGTGACGCACGGCTCACTAGCGGCACCGGCCAGTGTGCAATCTCGGTGTGGCGAAAGGCACCGGCAAAAGCCTTCTGCAGGGCACCGATCAAGGTGGTCTTTCCAGCCCCATCAGGACCAAGGACCGCAATCATGAACCCTGTTGGATGACACCACCTGCGCCAGCGCCGTCGCAGTTCGGGAACCCAGTAGTGAAAAATGTTCAACGGGGCGCGTCGCAGCGCATGAGACCGTAGAGCCCACTTCAGGCGGTCCAATACTCGTTCTATAGCCGGCCAGTCTTCATGTACCAGCCAGTCGCCCAACCGGTCGCCCCACCGTGACCCCAGAACGCGGCGGGCAACGTTCGCGGCGTCGGGACCAAGCAAATCCCGGAGTTCTTGGAGCCGACTCCGCTGGTTGAGTGGCAGTGCTCCTTTCGAGATCTTCTTGGCCAACAAGTACGCAAACTCAACATCGGGTGCGGCTACCCACAGTCCATGCACCCGGCGTCGCTCGCGCAGAAGTTCTTGCGCCGTAAAGAAGACGCAACCATCTCGTCGAAAATCGGTGGCTACGTCCAGAGCCACAATACGGAGATCCTTGGCGTCGGAAATGCTGAAGACAAAATAATAGCAGGATCCCTCATGCTGAAGTACCTGCACGGGCTTCACGAAAGGGGCGCTTCGGAAAACCGTCTCCATACGCACAAGGTCGGAAGGAGCAACAACGATGTCCACGTCCGACGTCGTGTAGTGCAGATGATCCTGCCAACCGTGGAGAATGCAATAGTCTATGGAGCCGTCGTCAAGTGCCTGACCGATGGCTTCCAATGCCCGGATGATCCACTGGCCTCTACCCGAGACAGCGTCATTGGACAACGGCTCCAGAGCTCCCCCACCCTGCTCCAACTCGCAATCGGCCATCAAAAGGCCCCGCGTCCTCTCAACACGGCTCCGACCGATTTCCACAAGATTCTGAGGTCCTGTAGCAGCGAATAGTGCTGGATATACCGAAGATCTTCCGCGGTGTTGAGGTGCATCGGGACCTCACTCCGGCCATTGACGACGTACCATGATGTCATACCGGGCGGGACCGCTAGCCGTTGACGTTGCCACGGCTTATACTGCGCCACGATCCAGGGCAGTTCCGGACGAGGTCCGACCAGACTCATCTCGCCCCGGAGCACATTAAAAAGCTGTGGTAGCTCGTCAAGACTGAAGTGGCGAAGAAATCGTCCGACGCGCGTTACCCGCGGATCGTCTGCGCGTTTGTGAATTAATTTGCCGTCGACCGTGTATGTGTTTACGTCGGCCTGCATGTCTTCGGCTCTGGGAATCATGGTGCGGAATTTGTACATCGTGAACTGCCGTCCGTTCTCGCCAACGCGTTGTTGCCGGAAGATGATCGGTCCTGGTGAATCCAGCCGAACCGCTACGGCAATCATAGCCAGCACTGGCAGAAAGCAAAGCAGAAGGAGCGAGCCCAAAATAAGGTCGAGCAGCCGCTTTGCCACACGCTGGAATCCGTCAATGAGTGGCTCCCGCAGACCGATCATGGTGAGACCGCCGAGGTACTGAACGCGGGCGCGAGCAAATCCCAGGTCGAAAAGATCCGGAATCGTGTACAAACGGAGGGGAAGTTCCCAAAGCGCGACCAGCAGGTTTGCTGATCGATCCTGCAGGTGGCCCGGGAGAGCAAGAATCACGTCGGTTATGCCCCCTGTCCTGACCAACTGTGGCAGATCATCGAGTCGGCCGAGCATCGGCACTCCTTCGACAGGCGTTCCGGGTGTTGACGAATCATCGCCCACGAAGCCGCATACGGCGACCCCGGCTGAGGTCAAGATTCTGGCCGCCTGTGCTGCTGCCTGGCCAGCCCCAGCGATCAAGACCTTCACGGGCAACTGCGTTGGCCAGAGGAGGACCCGGTACGCAAGGCGTAAGACGGCACGATAGGCCAGGAACATGGCTATGGCGAGCACGAGAAAAATGAGGAAAGTCAGGCGCGACACCTCGCGGTAGGTAAGGTAAAGCACGCCAGCCAGAATCAATCCCGATGCGGTGACGCCCGAAACGCTGAGCGTCGCCTCGTCGATTGCTCGGAAGACCCGCTGCGGATCATACAAGCCGACGAGAGGAAGCACGATGGCGAACACAACCAAGACCAATTCATATACCATCGGAGGCACTCGAGCGCCCTCGGGAGAGATCGGCGTGGTTAGTGCCATAGTGGGCCGCAAGTCATGGGCAAGCCAGAGGGCGACTATGCCACAGACGAGGTCAGTGATGTACAGCAGCAGCATGTAATTGGCGCTGAAGCGTCTCAGCATGTGTAACTCAACCCACTAGGGGTTTGCGTGACATACGTACACCGCCAGACTCTTGGGAGCCCGCTCGTCCGCCCCGAGGGTAACGGGGTGCCTCAGACGGCTACGGGTTCTTTTCTGTTTGGCCTGCGAGCCCGACCAGTTGCAGAATGAAGAGCACAATGAATCGGGGCCCGAGAATCAGATAGCGCCGCCACAGCCGCCGCGGCTCGGTACACAACCGGAAAAACCACTCCAGCCCCACGTGCTGCATCCATGTGGGGGCCCGGGGCTTGGCATCGGCGAGGAAGTCAAAGGCCGCGCCCACTCCGACCATCACGGCCTGGATGCGCGCGGAATGCTCTGCCATCCACCGCTCCTGTTTGGGGCACCCGAGCCCAACGAACAACACGCGAGCCTGGGAGTCGTTGATCCGCGCGACGCAGGCATCATCTTGCTCAGGTGTTAAAGGACAGTATGGAGGACTCTGCGCGAAAGTTACCCGTAGCCCTGGGAATCTCCTCGCTAGTGCTGTTTGCAAGCGAGTTAGGACCTCAGACCGTCCACCATATAGACCAACCGAGATGCGTTGCTCAGCCGCCGACGCGAGCAGGCTGAGCATGAGGTCAGGGCCGTACACGCGGGTCGCATTCCTCTCCCCCAGTAGTCGCAGGCCCCAAACCAAGGGCATTCCATCCGAGGTCACCAAGTCAGCGTCGTTGACAATTTGTTGAAATGCGGGCTCGTCGTATCCCTCCATGATCATATGTGTGGTAGCCACGCACACGTAGCGAGACTCCAGTCTCTGCGCCCACTCAAGGATGAGACGAACCGCGTCCGGATAGTTCGTGACGTTCACCCTTGTTCCGAGGATCCACCGTCGTGGGACCTGCGGCTGTGCACGATCGCTTGAGCCGAACAAGACGCTGCCTGTAGGCATCGGCTGCGTATCACCCGGGCCGCTTCAACTCTACAACGACAGATCCGCCTCTTATAAGGCGCGCCACCGGCGCAGTTGAAAACACGATGTGTTGTGTAGCTATCGGCGAGTACAGTCCTGAACAGTGTCGTCGTAGATGCACTTGAGTAATTGTCCCTTGCGTTCCCACAGCAAGGATTTGCTGTAGCGGCTGGCAGCCTCGCTCATCGCCTGTCGAAGCGACGGCGAGCATGCTAGTGTGCGGAGAGCTGCTGCCAGTTCGCACACGGTCTGGTCGGGTCCTCGCGCCGATACGCGAATCCCTGCAGCGGGGTCGACGTGCTCCGCGGGTCCGCCGACATCAAGGCAGACGACCGGGCGGCCCGCTCCCATCGCTTCCAGGCACACAAGCCCTCCCGAATCGTGCAAACTTGGGTGAAGGAGCACATCGCACTCTTTCAGCCTCCGGAGCGTCTCCTCGCGCTTCAGCCACCCGAAAAATCTGACACGATCGGAGACTCCGAGCGCAGCCGCAGAGGCCTCCAGACGCCCTCGTTCCGGCCCATCACCAACGATCCAGTACTCAGCAGTCGGAAGACCCGCAAGAGCGAACGCACGGATTCCAAGGTGGAATCCCTTCAAATGCCGCAGTTGTCCGATGCTTACGAAACGTAACCCGCCATCGATGGCTGGGCGTGTCGGTGCGGGATTCACTTCTTCTCTGCGCAGTCCAAGTTCGGAGAATACTCTAACGTCCCCAGCGCCCAGCCGTCGCAGTCTCTCTGCTGTCTCCTCAGTCCTGGCGAGAGCCACTCGACTTCTCCTTGCTGTGGCGCGCACGAAAGGATCATGTTCACCAACCCACCGTGCCATGTCGCGAAGGGTTTCGTCGCGCCGACCCGCGAAGCTGAGACTCGTCCGAAAGGCTCGGGGCGCGGACTCTCCCCCCCCGACGGGCCCCCAGATAAACGGCACCGGGAGCAGCGCAAGGAAACTTGGAGCCCAGTACTTCGCAAACGTCAAATGGTGAATGAGATCGAAATCTACTTCATTGTGAAGCCTTCTGGCCACGCGGTGGGCGGTGGCCTGCCAAAGGTAATAGTAAGTCTGCACTCCGCGGGCGCCACGCTTCCACCATCGGACCGCGGCGGGGAGGTCATGATAGATGAAACGCAGCCGCGGATGGTGGAGGCGCCGGACGGCCGCCTCGATCTCCGGGCGGTTGTTTGCGCGCGTTAGGACCCAGATCTGGTCGTATCTTGCCATTTCCCAGGCTATGTTCCAGCCCACTCCTGGCTCTGAACCTTTGTCAGGCTCGCAGGCATAGGCGGAGAGCAACACTCTAAGTGGCCGCACTGGCATCCACGTCTCTCCGTGGCAGTGAAGGCTACGAGCTACTTGCAGCCGTCAAATCAAGATCATCAAGCTAGCCTGCGGTGCTACGTTGGCTTACCATGGTCTTCCAGCGATGGTCCGGGCGTCCGCCCCATAGCAACCGCGTAGGCACGCATCAGCTCTTGATAGTTGCGCTGAGGCGTGTACCGCCTCTCGAACTCGCGTCTTGCTTCCTGGGCCATGTCGTTTCTCACCTGAGCATGCTCCGAGAGCCACATTACACAGGCCGCCAAGTCGGCAGGCGAGCCGACACGAAAGCGCAAGCCCGTTCGGCCATGGTCGACGAGTGAGGACAAACTTCCATGGTCGCTCGCGATTACGGGAAGCCCGGCCGAGTACGCCTCGACCACAACGAGGGGAAACGCCTCGTAACAGACCGAAGGACAAACCAGGACTAAGGCATCCTTCATCAGTCGCAGTACTCGTTCGGGGGGTTGTCGACCTAGCCAGTCTACACCTGGAATTCGCGCAGCTGCGGCAGCAACCTCGGCAGCTAGTGGCCCTTCTCCCACAATCCTAAGCGGTACCGCTTTGCCGAGCCCCTCCCACGCTTGGACGAGTGTCGTCACACCCTTTTCCGGCGCGAGCCGACCGACATATAGTGCGTAACCGCCACTTCCCTCTCCAGGTCCAACGTCGGGGGAGACAAAGTTGGGCTTAACGACGATCTTACTTGCGGGGATACCGCCTTGGATGAACTTGGCTCGAGCAAACTCAGTCAGGGCGATGTACACTCCGACTTTATCCGCCCATGTACCTCGCAGGCGATGAATCACGAGCATTGTTGCGACAGCGGCGCTCGCTCCGCGACTCCCCCGATAGCATGCATAGAGTACGCCGGGCCAAGGCACCAAGCGCCCACAACAGTCCTCACACACACTATTGTCGCGCAGGAACAAACCATTTGCGCACATCAGACGGTAGTTGTGCAAGCTTTGTACTGTCGGTACGCTAGCCGCCCAACATGCATCGTACGCCGCGGGGCTCAAAAGGGGGACGAAATTATGAACGTGTGCAACGTCCGGGCGAAATGACGCGATCGTCGCCGCAACCTGCTCGCGAGCTGCGGGTGAGTATGGCACTTGAACGGCGACTTTGACTTTGTCCCACGTACTCCGCACCGATGCATTGGAGACCGCGAGCAAGCATACCTCATTGCCGTTAGCCCTTAACAGCTCGCACTCCCGCGCCACCACTACATCCTCGCCGCCGGTCTCTCTGTATGTATTGTGCAAGACCAGAATCCTCACCGGACACGCCTCGTTGATCTCTTAATAACCCTGCCAACGATGCAACTTGCTCGTAGGGAAGGGCGAGTGGCCATGTACCGGTGAGCACAGAGGGCGCACCCTCTGACGCAACGGCTCTGCGATGGAGTGAGCTTGCCACCCGGTAATGCACCTACCGGAGAATCCACAGACTACCAATCGCCACCGCCCTTGCACACGAGCCACGGTAGTCTCTCTCGAACACATCCAAGGAAGTCCCATGCGCCGGAGACTTGATCTCGCAAGACGTCGAGGTCATCCTCAGAGACTGGGTATCTGGGAAGCGCGAACTGCGAGTCTCGCTGGGAAATAGACCTGAACACCGTCGATGCTGCATACTTATAGCCAGCTGCCGCCATAATCTGTGCTGTGCGCACAGTGTAGTGACGCCCGGGGAGGCCAAACGGATACGCCATCGCGTAGACGGAGTCGCCTACACGGCTCTCAATGATGTCTTTGGAGCTTTTCCCTTCTCGCTCCACAATGCTAGGGCTCAAGCGCGCAAGATTACGGTGGCTGTACGAGTGTGCACCAAATGACATCCCAGCTCGCCGCATCTCCCGAACTTGCGTCCACTCTAGCGGCTTCAAAACATCTGGGCGCCCACGCAGAAACGCTTGAAATGTTTCCATAGCAGCGGGGTCTCGCTCAAGGTAGCCTGCAGTGAGAAAAAACGTTGCCAGCACACGGTGTCTTTGGAGCAGAGGAAAGGCAAACTCGTAATTATCTCGATAACCGTCATCAAAAGTTATCGCAACCGCATGCCTCTTCAGCCGTCCCGCCTGCGTCGCCAAGCTGACTACGTCGGTGAACCCGACCAGATCGCAGTAAGCCTTGAGCCACGTAAGATGCCTTTCGAACCCTTCCGGGGTAACCCCGAACGGTCTTTTCGGATGGACGGAATGATAACAAAGTATGATGATCCGGCCCGATACCCTAGGCACAATGATGCGCCTTCCAGCCCCGATAATCGCTTGCCTTGCCACTGCTCTCGGTGACAACATACGAACGGGAGGGACCACCGCCATAGTGCCACGGCCATCGCCAGTTCGGGCGAGAGTCACCTAGAATCTCGTGCTCTCTCCACCGCCTGGAGGAATATCTGCGCAACCCGTTCGGGAGTATAGGACGAAATCAACCGAAGACTCCGCAGCCCGTGCTGAGTGATGAGCTCCGGATTACTAAGATACCTTTCCATACAACCCGCTAGGCCTTCGTGGTCCTCTGGGTCGAACACGTATCCATTCTCGCCGTGACAAATCAGTTCCGGCACAGAGCCAGCGTATTTCGAAACCAGTACCGGAAGTCCTACCGACATTGCCTCCGGAACCACCATAGCCCAGTGGTCTAGCAATGTCGGGAGCACCAAGACATGGGCTGTTTCGTAATACTCCCAGACCTGGCTGGGAAGTACATTCTTGACGAAGTGCACACGGTCTCCAAGGCCAAGTTCGTGAGCCAACTGCCAGTAACGCTCTCGCTTGGGCCCGTCGCCCACCATTACTAGCTCAAACTTGGTCTTCCAACGCGTTTCAAGCAACTTTGCAGCGTGCAATAGGTGTGCTACACCCTTTCGCTCTATCATTTGACCGACAAACAAGAACCGGACAGGTCCTCCACCCGGAAGCGACGTCTTTAGCGTCTGAACCCAATCCGGCCGTGGCTCGGCGCAGATCCCTGGCTCTAGAATCCTGTCGTTGGGAACCCTGAGTGCCCCAACGAGGTATTGACGCGAGAGGGCGCCGTTGACAACAAAGGCCCCCGCACGTTTGGCCATCCATCTCCGCAGACTGGTGCGCCACGGCGTGGCAGCACGCTCTGTGTGCCAAAACCCCTCCCACTCGATGACCGTTGGATAACCCATGGCAATAGAAGTGAGAGTCCAAAGGGTGAAGGCGACGCTGATAACCACTTGAGGTCGCAACGAGATTAGTACCAGAGGGAGTGAAGGAGCCCAGAAGCGGCCGAATCTGCCAAATAACGGTTTCTTGCCTTGATCATGAGACCAGGGCAACGGAATCGCGCGAGCTCCTACTAGCCGCCGCGGAAATCTCCCCATTTGAACGGCGACGCGAGCGTTCTCTTGACCATGGTGGCGCATGGCCACCACGACAAACCGTCCTTCGAGACGCTGATAGAGCTCGTCAAATATCGGCACCCAATAAGGGTAGAAGGAAGGGATAAGGAAAACCACATTCCGAGGGCAGGCCGCCATGGCTGGTGTGCTAGAAGAAGCTTTGCTCCGCCTCTCGATGGTTGCTTGTTCTGTGCCCGATCCGGCTTTCATACGCTTCGCACGCGAAGCGAACTCAGGTGGCTGCAACTCTCTCCGGCAGTATCCGACCCAATCTCACTCGGCACCGGTAGCCGATGACAACGAGAAAAGCCAAGGAAGCGCCCGACATGCCTAGTATATTGCCAATGAGCCCCCAGTAACGGGTGAGGATCACACCGGCCAGGATATTGACGACCGCTGCCGCAGTGTAGCCCAGAGAAATCTCAACGGGGAGCCGCATCGCTTGCATGGCGATAGCTGGGCCTTGCGACGCCGCAGAAAGAAACACAGGTAGAGCCACGAGTGGCAACAGGTGGGAAAACTCGATATAGCGACCATTATACATCAGGTCGATGAGCCATCTTCCGACGAGCCATACGCCGACCAAATAGAGACCAGCTGCCGAGGCGGCCAGCAGCGTGATCCTTTCGATTGCCCGCTGAATAGCCGGAATGCCTTGATCGGCGAATCGTGCCGACGTCCAGGGGAGAAGCACACGGCTTGTGGCGGCCATAAGCTGGGACACTGGCAATACGAAGTTTTGTAGAGCCCTCAATGCTGCGACGTCACTCATACCAAGCAGGAACCCGGCAATTATGTAGGAGGCACCTCCTGACAGCCAGTAAACAAAGGCCGTTACCACGACCCAGCGACCGTATTCCCAATGTCGCCCCAGAACCGAAGGACCCGAGCTCGGCAATGCACAGGAGCTAAGCTGCGGCCAAGTAAGAACTATTAGCACGGCACTAGTTATCAGCGCCGCGGCTGCCTGCAGGACAAAGGCGCTGAACGGCGACAACCACCCTAGCCAGCGAAACGCAAGCATGAGAATGAGCGTCATAGGTGCATATGTGGCAGCGGCGCGCACCGCCAGTTCTGGTCTCAAGTCAACGTATGCTATTCCCCTCCATAGCCAAAAGAACAGGATCCAAGGCAGTCCCAAGCTGAGGCCCCAAAGGGCGGAGCTTGAGAATGTCCCACTCCCGAGCCAATGTCCAGAGCCCGCGCCCACGAGTGCCAGTAACCCCACCAGAGGGAAACAAATCAGAAAGTGCAGCCGAACCAACTTTGCTAGATAGGCACGCAAACTGCTCCTGTAAGCCGAAGGCCCGAAGACAGACATCGGTTCAAGCACCAGCGCATTGTGCAACCCCGCGATGAACAGAAAGATCGAGAAGGCCACCGCGTATGCGCCATAATCCTTCGGAGCGAGCCAGCGCGAAAGCAAGACGGTAACTATGAACCCTGACCCGGCAACCAGCGCTTGGTCTGTTAGCGACATCGCCATCTTGCGCAGCCAATGCATACGACCCGTGAGCCCGTCTGGTCGCATTAGTTCGGCATCGAGGAGACTGCGGGCAAGACTTTGGCAGCTATAAGGTTCGATGGCGACACTGGGGAAGCATCAACGTACACTAAGTCTTCCCCGCACTTGTGAACGCGCACCAGCCTCCCCCTCTGCCAACCGTAGAGGTTATAACCGAGCCCGGCAAGAAACGCAAAAACGTCAGTAAAGGAGTAACCGAACCGCGCTTGATTCGGCGGCTCATATTCCACAATAAGCTTCGGTGCCTCGACAGCACTCCGGTCAAGAACAGATCTGGCTCCTCGAAGGACGTGCAGTTCGGCCCCTTCCACATCGATCTTGATCAGGTCCGGCCTGCAAGTTGGAATTCTGGCAAAGTAATCGTCCAGCGTCACCGCCCGCACCTTGATGATCTTCGCGCCCCGGCGGATGGGGGCAACCGAACGTATGGCACTAACCGAAGGCTCTGGGGTTACTTCGAATTCGCACCATCCATTCTCATGCCATAAGGCAAACGGACGAACTGTGACATTCCGACAATGATTCAACTGTATGTTTCGAGTGAGCAATTCAAAAATGTCTGGACGCGGCTCGAAGGCGTGCACATAACCGGACCGTCCTAGAATTGTCGCAGCGAGCACCGTGTATTCGCCCAGGTGTGCTCCAACATCGACAAAAACCATACCCGGCTTCAATACCCGCCTGAAAAACTCCATGGTATCTGGTTCTGTGGCTCCCTGGTAATAGATGAGTGCCCCGGCCCCTCCTTTCGGGGCCCAGAGAGACACCCTATTGCGAGTTCGAAGCAACCACGGCGCGTTCGGATGCAACAGCCATCGTAGCCGCCAGACAACGCGACGAAGAAGCCCACGGATGGGACGTCGCCGCAAATCCTCTCTTTCTAGCAGTGCTCGTGCTCTCTGCACTGTCGTGCTGTGCGTCAGCCTTCCGCCGAGGTTCACGCGAACCCGTCTTCCCCGAGGGTCCATTTTGCATGCGCCCTCATCGTCTACCGACTGACGGTTTTGGGATAGGTTCTTAGTACGATCAGTCGAAGACGCGCGAGACCCACAGATTGCTGGCGTTCAACTCCTCGTGTGCATGGACCCACGTCAGGTCTTGCCAGCGTGATCCCCGGGATCGGCCGCAGTTCCAAGGGACCGCCGCACGCAGGGGACGGAGCAGTTTTTGGGTTCTACGACGTGCACGGCGACTGGCTGATGGGTACCTGCCGGTGCCGGAAGGCCGCCCCCGCGATGTCTTGGCCGCCTTCCGCCGGCTGCGCGCCTGCTACCCGCGCCGCCGGCGTTTGTTTGTGGTCATGGACAACCTCAACACGCATCAGCATCCGGTCCTGCGCGTTTACGGGACCCAGCGGATCACCGTCGTGCCGCAGCCCACCTACGCCAGTTAGCTGAATCTCATCGAAGCCCACCTGGACGCGATGAAACGCGCGGTGCTCAACGGCTCCGACGATCCCAGCCACGTCGGCCGCCGCTGGCGCATCAGCCGGTATCTGACCTGGCGCAATCACAATGCGCGCAGCACCACTGTGTCCACTGTACCGATTTCGATCCATCGACTTGGAGCGGCACTAGCTTCTCTCTGTTCCAAGGCCCATTGGGTATTGGACGGATCTACTCGCGGTTCCTAGCATTGACAAGCCTCATAGCTCCACCGTTATGTACGAGCTCGAACCGCCAAAGTAGTAAGACAATCCACACGGCGGATTCACCGAGCCGATCATTCGTCGAATCAATCGCCTCGTGACGGTATCGGTATCCCACAACCCTCCGCTCGTTACACCGTATGTCGAGGTTGGAACGCTACACAGTGGAGAGCCCTAACCGCCCAACCGAAAGCCTCTCACGCTGCACGATTCGTATCCTTCTTCGCAAGAGTTCCGAGCAGATCAAGACCAGCAAAAACTCGTTGGGTGGATGCCAGATGAATGCTGGTGTCACCATGGAACGAATCGAAAGTACCACCAGGACGAGGAAACCTTCGGCGCGAAGTTCGCTGGACCTTCCGCCCAACCAGCCTCCCGCGGAGTCATTTAGAAGCGTCTTCCACGCTCCAAGGACTGCGGCCATGACAGGTAGCAGACCCAACAGCCCAGTCCCAATGAGGATTTCTATCCATGTGTTATGAAGCGACGACGTAAATTCCTCTCCGTGAGAGGCAAGCGAAAGGAAACGGCCGACGTAAGCCCCGTTCCCCAACACAGGGCTCCGCAGGATGAAAGGTAAAGCTTCCTGCCACCAAGTGACTCGCCCCGACAACGACCAAAAGAGCGCCGGACTTTGGCCCCGCAGGAAGTACTCCTGAAACAGAAGCCAACCATTCGTTATGGCAGCGACCGACATGACGAGTATGGCGAACCCCATCAGAAGACTCAACCGCCGTGTCACAACGAAGGTTAGCAACACCGCCGAAAGAAGCGCTACGAGGGGGGCGCGTGCCTGCGCAAAGAATAGCGTCACCAGCCCACCGAGGAGGATTGCGGTGTAGAGAACTTTGTCTCTCGGGAAAATACAAGCCCTTGCTACTCCCACGAGACTCAGGTACATTCCTAGCGTTCCAACTTCATCTGTCGAGACGGTGGGGAGCACCCCTTGTATCTGTAGACCGACGAGACCGACACCGCGCTGTACGGCCTGCGAGGGCCAGATAAGCACACCTAGCCATACGACGGCTACCTGTACTCCGATCAGCAACCAGAACAGATCGAATAAACTCTTGAGGTCTGTGTCTGTTCGAACAGATATAACAATGGCAGCCGCGAGCGCGAGATCGACAAGGTACTCCAGCGATTTGTAGGCGCTCCACAAAGGATAGACTGACCAAGCTGAGGACGCGAGGCTAATCAAACCGTAAGCGGTCATTAGGCCGAGATAACCTCGGAACATCGCGCCGACCCAATTAACCCGCCGGCTCAGTGCGGCACCGAGAAGCACAATGGCTACGAACCACATTAGTCCAATCCTATACGACGCCCACGGGTCCAACGGATTCTCGACACTTGCACCGGCGCTCCGAATACGAAAGACCAAACCGCTGAGAAAAACCAAAAACCATAACCCATGCCACCAACGCAGATGCGCAATACATCTGATCACCTTCGCAACAGTGCATGGTATGGCGATTGCCACAAGGGCACCGGCAAAGCAAGCTCCGGCGAGCGAAAACAGAACTCTGTAGCCATAGGTGGTAGAGAGGATGATGACTCCACCACCAACCACTAGTGAGGTCCCCGCGATCAGGGAAAATACGAAGGCCCACATATTCTTTGAGGTATGACCCACGGGGTTCAGCGCGCCCTTTAGCTTTAGCTTAGCTTAGAATTAGCATAGACACAGATCTATCAGTCTCAACGATTCGCAGCACGGTTCAGGACAACACCTGCAACTCGCCCGCCCGAACGCTGAAGATCGACACATGTACTCGCGAGTGCGTCTCGATTCGTCCGCTTCGACTGTGCAACGACCACGGTGACATCAGCAAGTGGACCAAGAATCTCTGCATCAGCGTTGTGCTGGAACGCGGGACCATCCAATACGACCACGTCCGCGCGTTCTCGCGCTTGGGATAGAAACTGGAGCATGGTAGACGCACCAAGCTGCTCGGCGGAGTTGGGAGCGACTGGACCGGCCAAGACACATTGCAAACCCGGGTATGCGGTCTCGCGCACAACGCTATCAATGGTCTCCTCGCCTCCTAGAAAAGCGAAGAGTCCAGGGGAGTCAGCTTCAGGGAAGAAACTTCCCAACGTCGGGTGCCGCGGATTGCAGTCAACTAACCACACGCGCAGTCCAAGCGTTGCTATGGCAACAGCCAAGTGGGCCGCTACCACACTTTTCCCCTCTTGCGGCGCGACGCTAGTGACAAGCACGCAGTGAACTGTTGAATCGTGCATGATGCGTAAGATACGGGTACGCAAAAGACGGAAAATCTCCACCGTGGACGAGCGCAGATCGAGAGATTGCTTAGCCTTCTGTCGGCGGTGCTTGTCGTCTCGATTTCTCATGTCCAACTCGGAAACCAAAGCCAGAACAGGGACTCCCAGCAACCGCTCGACCTCTCCTGGAGACTTAACGCTGCCATCGATTTGCTCTACCGCCACAACGCCAAGCACACCGACAAATAGACCGAACATTGCGCCAAGGACGGTGTCTAACTCCCGTTTCGGCCTAACCGGGGTCTCTGGCACTTTCGCGACGTCCACGATCCGAACCGCGCTCCCAACGGAGCCCTCCGCGATTTGGGCTTCGCGGTAGCGTTCGAAGAGCAATGTGTAATCCCGCTCCGCAGCCTGCGTATCTCTGGTTAACCCCGCCAGTGTTGCTTCGAGCGTGGGCACACTCCTCAACTGATCATCGATCCCGTTGATGGCCCTGGATAACTCGCTTTCGCGATCTGCGAGCGCAGCTTGCCGCTGCGCGAGCTCGGCGGTAATCCGTCGTTGTGTTTCTTGGATCTTCGCCTGTGTGGCGATGACGACCGGATAGACGGGTGTGAACTGTTTGCGAAGGCCGGCCAACTCCACTTGCAAGGCGGCGAGCTGTGTGCGGAGACCCGCCACAACCGGGTCCACGGGGACCTGCTGAATTGTTCCGGGCGGCGGAGTGACTGTGCCGCCGGGATCCGACGGACTTTCCCGGAGGGCCTGCTCAGCCAACTGGACTTCGAAGCGTTGCTGCTCGAGGTCAGCGAGTTTGCGAAGGTTAAGTTGCGTCTGATCCGAGAGAGAAACTTCATGATTCTGATCTCTAAAGGCAACCATTGCCGTCTCGTCAGCTCGGAGTCGCTGTTCGGCCGCACCCAGTTGTTCGCCAATGAACCGTCGAGCGGTTGTAGCGAATCGACGTCTCGCTTCAAGGTCCATATCGACCGCGGCGGCCGCCACGGCATCGGCGGCAGTTGCGGCAACGTGAGGATCCGAGTCTTGCACGCTCACCTGCACGACGTCCGTATCACCCACCCTCGATACGAGGACTTGCCGCAGCGCTGTGTCAGCGCGTGCTGCATCCAAAGTGGACGACAACCGTCGTGCGGCCGCCTCACGAACCGCGCGGCTCTTGACCAGTTCGACGAGGGTTGCTACGTCAGGAGCCTCGGACACCGGTTGTTGTTCGAAAAGACCCGAGCCTGCCCGTCCGGTCCCTGTCAGGAGAACCACAGGCGGGTTCTTGTCGGCGATCAGTGTCGCCGAGGCCTGGTACACGGGACGCATGACAAGCGACGCTCCGGCCGCCGCACCGGATGCGAGCACGATTGTCAGTACCAGTATCCACCAGCGCCGGTGAAGGACTTGAAGACCAACCCGCATCGAGCTGTCCCCAGAAGAAATCGACGCCATCGGCACTCCCTCGCCGGTGTTCATCTCCTACTCACCTATGTCGCAGCCGAAAAGTGGACCCTACGGGTGAATGACCGAGGCGCCCCAGAAAATCGTGCTGAGTATTTGGAGGATGAACGACGTCCCGTTCACGCCAGTTTCAGGCACGACCACAACGTCACCTGGCTGCAGAGCTTCATCATGCGTCAAATTCCCCTGCATCAATGCCTGCAGGTCGATCTTGATCAGCCCACCATTCGTTCCGATTGGCTGTACGTTATCCACCCCGAGGCTTGCCTTGATACCCGGACTACCAATGTCTGTGCGCCGCACCAGGTACGCGGTCTTTGAGGTCCCGATCCCGCGTTGTACGGGGCCTCCAGCCATTGCGATGGCTTGAAGCAGCGACACTTGTCCTTTCAATTGGAAGATCCCGGGATGAACAACATCCCCTAGGACGTAGATGTTGTCGTTCGTTTCCTCAGGGATGAGGATGGTATCTCCGGGCTCAAGTCGGACATTACGGCTCATATCTTGCTTCAACAGCAGTTCGTCTAACCCGAGTGGCTGACTCTCACCAGAGGCTCTAACCAGTTTCGCCTGAGTCAGTGACGCACGATCGGTAAGCCCCCCGGCGGCAGCCAAAGCGTCGAGAACGTGCATCGTTCCCTTCAGTTGGAACCGGCCGGGGTGGGACGCCTGTCCAAGTACCGAGATCGTGTCGACCAAATCCTCGGGCACGACGAGTGTGTCGCCGGATCTGAGGACGACGTTGGCCGGCGGAGCACCCGCAAGTGCGTTTTGGAGGTCTATGAACCGAGGAGCCTCGCCCGGCGTCAGCAACTGATCGCCGGTGAGCGCCGCGACGTCGGTCACCCCGCCGGCGGCCGAGACTGCGTCAAGAACGCGAGACCCCGGAGGCAGCAGGTAGGTTCCGGGGTGGGCAACCTGACCGAGCACCGACACGTGGATTTTCCGAAACTCCTTCACAACCACGGTCACGCGGGGATTGATAATATACCGCGCGTACGCCTGGGTGAGGGTTGCGGTGATGGAACCCAGCGACTGGCCGGCGGCGTCAAAAGGTCCGACGAGCGGCAATGCAATGCGGCCGTCCGGACCGATCTCCACCACCTGGGTTAAGTCGGGATAGCCCCACACCATCACCTGAAGCACATCTTCGGCACCAAGAACATAAGCGGCACCCGTCGCTGCTGCCCTGGCCGGGGGTGGTGTTAGCGTCGACCCGGTCAGGCTGACACCAGCGTCCCCGGCGCCCACCGCGGTCAACGATTGTACCGATGCTGACCCCCCGTGCGTGTCGATGCCCGTTGTGACACCACCGCTTGCTACGCTCGGAGGCTGTGCCGGTGTCGATCCGGCTGGTGTACTGACACCACCCGAGACGCCGGTAATCGCCGCTGGAGGCTGTGACGGGAACGGCCCGCCTGGTGCACCGACACCACTCGAGGCGCCGGTGCTCGCCGCTGGAGGCTGTGGCGATGCCAACCCGACCGGTGTGCTTGCAACAGCTCCATCGTCAGCGCTCGCGTGCGACCCGATCGGTATCGACACTTCCTTCGGACTGGAATCGTCGGACGCAACGGGAGCTTCGCCGCCGAGGTTGACGATGATGGCGGTGTTCTCCTGAGACACAGTGACACGAAACTCGGTAGGACGCATCAATTCAACGACAACACGAGCCACGTTGGGTTTGAACTGCCCCACCCGAATTCGCTTGACGATGCCCCGAGCGGGCGGCAGGCTACCAGCAGGTACGTCCATCTGGGCACCAGGGATATCCAGGACGAGCCAATCGGGGCGGACATTGACTTCCTGATAGTGAACCGGGCCGGATGCGATGATCGTCAATTGGAGTGCGCCTGAGGTCTCCTCGAGTGCGATGGAGGAGACCTTTGCAGCGGCTGCTTCCGTCTGTCCGCTCATCAACACCGTGAGAAGCGCGGCCGCCACCAATCCAAAGGCCCACAATCTGATTGGTGCATGGGAGTTCGAAGTGAATCGACACATAGCTCCGCCCCCGATGTACATCGGGGTTTCCCCCGATCAACACCTCATGACAGATGTTCAGTTGATAGTACCGTCGGTCAAGCCAATTCGAGATCCAAGGCGTCGATTTGGACCCGGCTCTCCCGTCCCAGCAACTTCATGAGCACCTGTACCCGGCCGGATGGCGAGAGCCCACGATCAAACACAGCCTCTAGCCCAGCGAAAGGGCCATGTCGAATTATGACCCGATCTCGGGATGCGAAATCCAGTTTCGGACGGACAAACCCGAGATCTCTCACTCGTTCTTGGATCGCTTCGACTACGTGGTCAGGCACCGGGTCGGGAATCCCGTCCCCGCCGAGTATGGCTCTGACTCCCGGGGTCCAGCGAACAGCATCCCAGACCCCAGGGTTACCCGCAATCGACTCAAGCCGCACGAAGAGGTATCCAGGGAAAAGCGGCTCCAGATTCGAGCGGCGCCTACCCCGAAAGCGCCGAGTGATTTCAGTGAGCGGCAGGAAGGTCGCCACGGCCTTCCGTGCCAACTCACGGACGACGCGCGATTCACTACGGTCTTTGGACCGCACGACGTACCAATTGGTCACCGCGATGCCGTCCACCATTTCCGCCATTTCCGCTTGCCGCAGCTGTCACCCAGGTCTTTCGATCACTGAGGTCGACCGGATCGGGAACCAGCAAGTAGTGCAGTGGACGCTGCCCATTCGGGCCTCGGGCGAAATACACACCGACGATGCGGTAGCGCTCTGCACAATACCAGACGGAATGCCACCCGGGGGCTTCGGAGGTCATTGAACACTCGTCCGATCGTACATCGAGCCAAGCAGGATGCATCGCGCCCCCCCGATGGTGCAGCGATCGCATGCCCCGACTATATTTGCGCAGAAGCCTCGATGTCGATCTACCTAAGAGTAGAAGATTGTCAACCTTCGATAGATCAGCTATTCAGATCTGAGAACTTGTGCCGCGCTACTCAATAAAGCGGTTACGAAGCACGTACGTTATCAACTGGCTTCGGTTATGACACCGCAGCTTTGCGAGGATGTTGTGGACGTGGGTTTTGACTGTACCTTCTGTCAACGTGAGTTTGTCTGCGATTTCGACATAAGTGCTGCCGTTGACCAGCTCCAAGAGGATATCGAACTGGCGTCGCGTGAGCCCTAAGGCGCGAGTCTGGTGCCATGTCAGCCAGTCTCGACGTCCCCGCATCATGCGAGCCAAGTCATTTATGAGTTTCCGAGTAATCTCGGGATGGATAAATGCACGGCCGTTGCACACGGAGCGCAACGCAGCCGCGAGGTTGGCGGCGGGAATATCCTTGAGGACGTAGCCAGTCGCTCCCGCCTCAACTGCTTGCAGTGCCTTCCCGCCGTCGAGCTGGTCAGTCATCATGACCACCTCGATGTCGGGCATTGTTTGCTTAAGAATGCGGGTGGTCTCTAGTCCGTCACATTCAGGCATATCTTGGTCCATCAGTACGACATCTGGTTTGAGCTCGTGCGCTAGCTGAACGGCCTCCTCTCCACTGGACGCCTCGCCAACAACTTCCACATCTGGGGCGGTTCCTAGCATGGTGCGAATGCCACAGCGAATCATTCCCATGTCGTCCACGAGCAGCACACGCGTTCGCCCCATCACCGTCTCCCTCGAAGTCGCCAGTCGTCCACCCCATGGGCTGTGAGGTCCCGCGGCGCGATCGCTGCCAATCGCGGGGGAAAGAGGATACTCCGTTGATGCCGTAGCGCGAAATATCGCGAGGGAGATTGACTTCGGGCTCCGGTCACGAGGGTAGATCCAAGAAACGCAGGTAGTTGCCGCAAGATCAAACGGCGCACGAGCTGCATACCTGTTGCTAAGCAGCGTCGCAAGACATGCGGGTCAGTCGTGCGGATCATAGACGCGACCCGATGGACCGAACAGAGGCGGGCCGTGTACGCGCTCAAGCGGCGAGGAACTACGAGCCAGCCCGTCTGGAGGATCCGTCAACAGTGAATACGATGTCGTCAGAAAGGGCAAGGAATCGCTCGGTTCAGCGTACACGTAGATTGCATGGGTTGAATGTCCGAGCCTGCGAGATGTTGCTTGTGTTACAATGGCCCACGTGTCCAACCCCGCAGGATCTTGTGAGGGATAAACCGGCGCGTGCTGCGCCCCTATCGTACCAGCGGTCGGCTCAACTGCGAAGAGACAGAATCGGTCGCTCGCACCGAGCGGAGGTATCCGCAGGACGGCGAGCCCGAAGGCGACAAGCAGGACGACGCCAGCGCGGCCCATGTCGCGAACACGTGATATTGCCATTTCCGCAAGTCCCGGCGGCTCCAATACAAACCTGCGTTCGTGGGTTTCTCGGGCACCCACGCCCATTCCCCCGAAGCCACCTGTTAAAGACTCGAACTAAATCTCAGGATTGGCAATCGCTTACGCAATTTAGCCTTAATCTTAACTTAGTCTTAATCCAACTTTACTTCGATCCAGTAGAGATCTTACCTGCGATCATTCGGAGGAAAGACTGTGTCACCAAATGGTGATCACCAAGCATTCGTGCGCTCGGTTCCAGCAAGCCTCCCGCGCAGCTTGCCAAACGCCCGTTCCCCTAGCCGCCTCGCTCTCTCCCGAGAAGCGAATCCCCCGCTTCCAATCGATTCTTGCGTGAGGCCGTGCCCCTGAACGTGGCGCGGCTTCTCCGGGTAACGCTGATGACAGTCGCTGTACCGCGGATTTCATGCGAGCTTCGACCGCGGCAATCAACGGACGCGCGGTCCGGCGAGCGACACCGGCACCCTCGGGCGTCGCCAGCGACGCAGAATCGCATGCACCCCAAGGGTCCCGAGCAGACCCGCTCCCCCGCCGACTAGGACAGCGGCAGAGAGCCCCCACGTCCCGCATAACGCGCCCATCAAGAGTGCCCCGAATGGCGTCGTCCCGTTCCAGATCAACGAGTAGATGCTCATCACGCGCCCTCGCAACATGTCGGGCGTGTCGAATTGGATGGTGCTGTTGGCAACGGAGCTGAATATGGTCATGCTGCACCCTGCCAGGAACAGAAACGCCGCGGCAGTGTCCGGTCGCACGGCCCAGCTCAGTGCCATTGTCGCAGCGGACAACAGCACCGCTGACCAGTAAAGGTAGGCCCGGCGCGGGATACTCTGTCCTTTGGCGGCGACCAGGATGCCCCCCAGCATGGAGCCGGCACCGTTCACGGCCGTCAACAGTCCGAACCCCGACGCCCCGACGTGGAGCTGGGCGTATGCCAACACCGGGATGAAGATATTGTAGTTTGCGGGGAACAGCCCCAAGATGGTCAGTACGACCAGCACCCAGAATACCGGTGGCGTGCGAACGACGAAACGCACGCCCGCTTCCATGCGGTCCAACAATCCGGTCCAGGACGCGACCCGGTGCGTCGGCATGCCGCGCATGATACACATCGCGCCGATCACGGCGAGGAAGCTCGCTGCATTGGCAAGGAACGCGACTCCAACCCCCCACGCGGCAATCGCCAAGCCGCCGATCCCGGGCCCGATGAGACGGGCGGCGCTGAATAGCGCTGAGTTGAGCGCGATGCCAGACGTTAGGTCATCGGTACCTTCAACCAGCTCCACGACCAGCGACTGGCGGGCAGGGACATCGAGCGCATTGACGATCCCGAAGCAAACGGCAAGCACCGCAACATGCCAGTACCGGACCGCGCCAAACACGGCCAAGAGGCCAAGCACGAACGCCAGCAGGCAGAACAGCGTCTGGGTCCAGAGTACGAGCGCCCGTTTTGCGAAGCGGTCGACGAGGACACCAGCCGGAAGCGACAGGACCAGAACGGGACCCCACTGCAGCGCGCTGACGACGCCCAACCAAAACGCGGAATGCGTCAGTTGGAGGACCAGCCACGCCTGGCCGATCGATTGCATCCAGGTGCCGACGAGCGAGACGGCCTGCCCCGCAAAAAACAATCGAAAATTGGGATGCCGCAATGGCGCGAGTGCGCGCAGCCGCGACCCATGGAGTCGAAGCAAGTCGTGGACGTTCATCGACCACCAGACTACCAGGAGAGTGCGGACTTCGCCAAAAGTCCACGACGTTGCTACCGAAGCCGCGTGTCAGATCCAGTCGGTCCTAGAACTGGACGAATCTGATTACCAAAATACGTGTCAACCCGAGGCTTAATTTCCTTCTCCATTTCGCCCGCAGAAGCCTGCATCTCATCCTCCGAGGGCGGCGCGGAGGAGGGAATGCGTTGCCCAACGTGCTAGTCCTTCGCGTGTCCATCGACCCGATCAGACTAAGCGCGACAACGCGGCGAACGCTCGCCCGCCTTGGATTCGAAAAGCCTGGCCCGACACGCTTTCCCAAGCCTTTCCGGCCCATGCTCGCGGAGCCAGCAAGGAAGCCCCTCAACAGCCCGGAGTGGACCTACGAGCCGAAATGGGACGGTATCCGCATCATCGCCTACGTCCACGGTGAGCAAGTTCGCCTGCTCTCTCGCAACCTCCAGAACTTCACCGGCCTGTTTGCTTCGGTCGCGGAGGGCCTCAAGACTGTCGCCGTGCCCATCGTGCTAGACGGCGAGGTGGTAGCGCTCGGCGCGGAAGGTCGTCCCGATTTCGCCACGCTCCGGCCATGTGACCTACGTCGTGTTCGACTGTGTCTACGTGAACGGACACAATCTCAAGGACCGTCCTCTGAGGGACCGTCAAGCCGTCCTCGCTGCCCTCAAACGTGCGCTGAATAGTGACCTGGTGCGCGTGGCTGACCCCTTCCCCGGAGAGATGGGCACGACCGTCTACCAGGAGTGCCAGCGCCAGGGCTTAGAGGGCGTCGTGACCAAGCGCCTCGCCAGCAAGTACCAGCCACGGAAGCGGACGAAGGACTGGCGCAAGATTCCATTCCGCAAGCGCGAGGAGTTCGTCGTGGGTGGCTATCTGTCGTCGGCGCCGGGCCGACCGAGCACACTGGTCCTCGGTCAGTACGATCGAGCAGGGAAACTCATCTATGCCGGCCTCGCTGGGAGCGGGCTCTCGCTCGACATCCGGAAGGCCGTGCTCGAACAACTCAAGGCGACGAAGGTCGAGAAGTGTCCGTTCACGCCCGCCCTGACGCTCCGAGATCATTGGAGCGAGCTTAGGACCGACCTGCCGCCGCATTGGGTGAAGCCGACGCTCGTGGTCTGGGTGGACTATCGAGAAAGGTTGGCAGATGGTCCACGGCATCCCTCGTTGAAGGATGTCCGAGCGGACAAGGAGCCCCGCGAGGTCCGGCTTCCCCGGTGACTTTCAGGTATTCCGAGGCTCGCACCGTCGAGTGAGACATATACCCAGTCGCGGGCACCTTCAAGCCTCATTAGGCTAGCAACATGCCAGTCGTGCAGTAGCCGCTCAATTTCATCATCGCGAGTCTTGTCCAAGAACTCGGTACTCACGAGCAGTTGAAAGTGGAGGCTGGGGACACTGACCTTGAACGCCCAACACCGCTGTGCCACCCACTCGAACTCTTTAATGACGCCTCCAGGGAACCAGGTGGTCAGATAGTTCTCAACTGCATGGCACGTGGGGTGCAGGGCCATGTTTCCTGTCCTATGAGGGGCCGCTGCCGCTACCGATGAGCGTCAACAGCATATCACGTTCGGTAGCATTCTCTACTAACGCGCACACCAACTCCTGGGGGAGCCTGCGCTTCGTGCGGGCCAGCCGCCGATAATGCTCGATAGTAGAGGGAGACAATCCTAAGGCGCGGAGGAGGGCCAAGGAATCGTCAAACTTCTTACGGCGGGCGCTCCCGAGTGGACTTGTGTCCCGCTTCTCAACGATAGCAACAGCTTTGCGGATCGACATCGCATGGCTGCCGCCACGACGTTGCCAGTGTATCATGCCTCCCGGATCCTCCCCTCATAGACCACGCTCTTGGGGATAGTACTAATTCCGAAAACGCAAGAGTATAGGGCGGCGACCTGATTAACGAGTATGAAACCGACAGAACATCTTGCCAAAACCCTCAAGAAACTTACGGAGAATTTCGAGCCGCTCAGTTGATCATACTAGATAGATTCGTCCCGCAAGGTGAGAAGGGCGACCTGGTTTCTTCCTCCCCTAGGGTCTTCTCGTTTCCTGATCTTCCCAGCCGCTTGTGGTACTTCTAGCAGTTCCACTCTCCACGACGGCTCAAAATCCGCTGCCCTCCCATTTCTCATACGCATGGTGTAGAAGGGCGTAACTGACGTAGAGAGTGATCGGAGCCGGGATCCCGTGCGATACGCCGAGGGCATGGTCCAGTTCGTGAGTTGTCCTCACGACCCACCTTCCACTCCAGGCTGAAAGGTCGATTTCTCTTTCGGTCCGATACACTAATCGGCCAACGTCCCACGGCCCCGACGAAGGCAAGCCGTGGAGGCGTAGGCGCCCGTTCATCGCACCAGCCAGGAAGAACATCTGTGGTTTGGAGGTACTCATCAGCCGTCTCCAAGACCAACCGAGAGACTGCGTTTCTCGATAGGCTTACGCGCAAGTATGGGACCTGCCGACTGTTATCGGTATCGGGTAAAGGCCTGATGTTGGGGAGTTCGGGGCCTTATCCGCGTGTCAAGGGAAATGGCCTGGGGCACGCCCAAGGTGCGGGCTGATAACATCAGTCCGGTTCTTCAGAAAGCTAACCAGGAGACGGCGGCGCTGTCTCTTCAAGACGCGGAAGCGTGTGTTTCTCCCTTCCCTTTCTGGCGAGAATGATTCTCTGTGCGGTAGCGCACAACCGGCTTGCATCCTTAGGGGAGAGTGACTCAATCGGGCTGGTGACGCCCTGACGCTTCAGCCACGCCATGGCTCGTTCGGTTGTGTCTCCCCTTTGCCGTGAATGCTCCAGCGACGAACTTCAGGAAATCCTCGTGGGTCATCCAGCCGCCTTCGGCAGTTTGGAAGAGACCAGGGTGGCGCTCGCGGTCAGACATGGAAGAACCCTCCTACGCGGGATCAGGGGGGCCTTCCCGGTGTTCGGTACGAGGTTCCTGCCGAACAAGACAAAGTCGTGTGCGGTTCAAAACGTCCTCAGCCCACGGATTAGGGGGCATTAGAGAAATATGGGCGATCCACGACGTGGTATCGAGCAAGAACTAGACGAGTTGTTGCAGGCGCTTCTATGTCCAAGCGGTCCGGGACGAATTCGCCTCGTCAGCCCTGCCGAGGCCAAGATACTCGCCTCGCGTATTCAGACCTTACGGACAGAGCTGAACCGGCTGTCCAGAAGCGTTGCAGAGACACGGCCGGAACTCGTGCCGGCCCTTGCACACGTGCGTGCGCGTCTCGATGTATTGCACACAATAGCCGAACGGCTTAAGCGTGTAGCTCCGGATGGTGAGAGCAGAAAACTATGCGACGGAGATCAGCCTTAGCCCGACACGCTGCTGCGGCTGAATTGACCCTCCTCCAATATATGAAGAAACGCATCCACGACATCCGGGTCGAAATGGCTGCCAGCACGCTCCTTGATATAGGCACGCGCTCGCTGCTCACCCCATGCGGCCCGATAGGGTCGCTGTGACGTGAGGGCGTCCCAGACATCTATCACCGAGAATATTCGGGCCGGGAGCGGAATGTCGGTCCCCTTGAGCCCGCGCGGATAGCCCGTCCCGTCCCATTTCTCGTGATGGCAATAGGGGATATCCAACGCCGGTCGCAAGAACGGAATCGGTGCCAGCAGATGATAGGCGTGCACGGGGTGGAGCTCCATCGCGGCACGCTCCTCGCTACTGAGCGGGCCGGGTTTGAGGAGCACAGTGTCCGAGACGGCCATTTTGCCGATGTCGTGCAATAGCACGCCGCGGCGGATGTGCACGAGGTCCTCGTCCGACATCCCCAACCGGCTCGCCAACCGTATCGTCATCTCCGTTACCCGTTGCGTGTGTCCCTCCGTCTCCTTGTCTCGCAGCTCAAGCGCGCGAGCCCAGCCCGCCAGGGTCGTGTCGTAGGCACGCACGAGGTCCTCATTGGATTTCCGGAGCGCCTGGAGTTGTTGCGCGTCACTAATTGCAATCGCGGTCTGCCCCGCGAGCACGTCCAGGAACGCGAGCCAGTCCTCGCTTGGCGTCATCGGTCGGCGGGAGAAGACCTGCAGAACTCCCAGTAGTCGACCCTTGGCGACCAGGGGGACGGCGTAGGCAGCTCTGAATCCTTCACTCCGGCCTAGCGGTGACCGAGCGATAACCACGGCGTCCGGCGTCTCCGCGAGATCGTCAATGCTGAGTCGCCGCCGTTCAAGGGCAGAGCGACCGACCAACCCGTCGCCGAAGTCGATTCGAATGTTCCGAAGAGCGGTCGTATGGAAGCCTTGGTTCGCAACGGGTTCGAGAACCTGGAGATGGGGATTGACCAAGAAAACACAGGCAGCATCTACGCGGAGCTCCATGGTGACCTTATTGAGTACGACGTTCAGGCTCAGGTCAAGGTCCAGGCTGCCAGTGATGGCGCGATCGATGTCCCGCAACGCCTGGAGTTGCGCGGACTGGCGCTTCGTCTCGTCATGAAGCTGGGCGCGATCGATTACGGCGCTTGCCAGTTCTGCGAGCGCTGTCAGAAGGCGTACCGCTCGCGGCGTGAAGGACCCGAGCGTGGTCCCGCGCTGCCGTGCGACAAAGAGCACTCCAATTACTCGGTCCTGCTCGCGCATCGGCACCGCTACGCAGGGCCCCATGATACCCAGGCCGGGCGCAGCCGCCGCTACGGACGGGGGCTCCGCGGAGAGATCAGGCGTAACGAACGCGCTGCTCTGTTGGATGGCCGCACCAGACACACTCCCGGCAACCGGGAACACTGCGCCCTCAGGCACGGCCGGCACACCGCGGACACGCGCACACCGCAGCTGCGTGCCATTCGGCTCGAGGAGTACGAGCGCGGCGCAATCGGCGCGCAGCAGAGCTAGCACCCGCTCGGCGACTATATCGTACGTCTCGTCAAGGCTATCCACGCGCCGGAGGGCGACACCGACATCATATAGCGCTTCCATGTCCTGTGCTTGCGCGCGCACCTCATCCAGCAGGCCTACGCGCTCGGCAACCGTCCCGACCTGCCGACCGATCGCTTCCACGAGTCGAACATCATCGGCTGACCAGTGATGCGGCTGGGACGTTGCTACGGCAAACCCCCCGATGAGGCGCCCCTCATGGAGTAGCGGCCCGGTCAATGACGCACCGCTTACCCCTGCCTGCCGCAACACCGGCCTCAGGGTATCGGCCACGGGGCCCGTCGCGGTCTCCCAATCCTCCACGACCATAACCTGCGTGAAATCCAGGCCGGCCGCCATTGCCGCAGCGACCAGTTTCGCGCTAAGGTCGGGCGGCATGTTTCGCGTTACGTGGAGATCACCCGTCGGCCCGAGCCACACGCCGCCGTACTCGCCGTCGAGCACCGCAAGGGTCCGGTCGACCAGCGTGTTGAGGAACGCGTGCAGATCGGCTGCGTTGGCCGCCGCGACGACAATGTCGTTAAGCGCCTCAAGGCGCGCCTCCGCCCGTTTGCGCTTGGTGATGTCAATGATGGCGCCCTCGTACGAAACAACCCGACCCGCAGCGTCCTGCACGGCGCGAGCATTCGTCTGGAACCAAACGTGTGAGCCGTCGTAGCGCTTTACTCGACCCTCGAAATCGATCACTGTGCCATGACGCTCGAGCCGGACAAGCAACTCGTCCCGCATCTCGGGGCTGACGTAAAGGTCCTGTGCGGTCACAGCCGTCAGTGCCTCATGACTCGGGTAGCCCAGCATGTGGAGAAGCGCGGGATTCGCGTCGACGATCTTACCGTCAGGAGTTGTCCGGTAGAGCCCGGCCGGGACCTCCTCGAACAAGCTCCGATACCGCTTGGAGAGCTTTGCATTCTCTGTTGCGAGTGCTTCGGTCTTAAGCGTGCGGCCCGTGACGATGAGGAGCAGGGCGCCCAGCAACCCTGTAAAGAAGAGCGATATGGTCAGGAGCGCCCACGGTTGCCACGAACGTCCTGGACCAAACAGGCCGGGGGACGGAGTCACCCCAATGTTCCACCGCCGTCCCCCCACCGACAAAATTGTCTCTGACGTGAGCCCATGGGGGCCTATCGACACGTCTCCTGCGCCAGGCTTTGCAGAGCCCCACAGCAGGCGTTCACCTAGTGGACTGCTTTCATCGTCGATACGGAGTTGCATCCCGTTCAGGTGCTGGTGAGTGAACGCGGAGTGCACGAAGTCATCCGTCCGGAGGACCAACAAACCGAATCCCAAGAGATTCTGGCGGCGGGCTTCGACCGTGGCAACGGGAGCGCCGCGGTTGTAGACCGGCAGAAACAAAAGTACCCCGAACGAGTTCGCCGTCTCTTGAACGAGGGTGATGCGACTCGTGGCCACGACCATTCCCGAATCGCGGGCCTGCAGCAGTGCGGCGCGGCACGCCGGGTTGGACGCCAAGTCGAAGCCTAACGCGGCCTCATTGCCGCGATATGGCTCCACGAAATACACGGGGAAATACTCGCTACGCGGGCCCGCTTGAACCTGGCTTTGGCCGGTCTGATCGTTGATCGCAAACAATGGATACCCATCGTTTCGGGCGGCGCGCTCATACGCGCCCCGGGCGGCGGCCGTCACTCTCGGGATCCACTCGAGCGCCTTGATCCCTGGGTGCCGCGACAACTCCCTGGCTACGAAATCATGAAATGCCTGTCGGTCCACTTTGGCGCTGGCAAACAGGCTTCCGATCGAATACAGGTCTTCAAGGTAGCTATCGAGATTGGCACGAAGCGCATTGGTCAGCGCCTCCGCGCGCTGGTCGAAATCGAACTTGATCGCGTTCTGGTCCCAGGCGCTCGCCTTGACGAACATCACGACGCACAGCGCAAACGCGGCGAGCAGTGGAACTCCCACGGGCCCCATGCGGACCCGCCACGTCTCGCGGGGTTTCGCGAACCAGATCAGAACCAGCGGGGTGACGACCATGACGCCGATCGCGTCGCCGGTCCACCACGTCAGCCAGTTGAATGGGTACGCGGGCCACGAGATCGCTCTCTGCGCGGCCAGCGCGGTCACGCTCCACGTCGCATTGAGCAAGCACGCCACGGGGCCGCCGGCGACAAGAAATATTGCGATGTCGCGCGCTTCGTCGAGCCTGGTCGGGAAGCCGACTAAACGGCGAATCAGCGCGGCCCCGAGGCACGCCTGGAGGGTAGCGCCGATGGCGGTCCATCCAGCGGATGCCGCGATCCAAAAGAAGGGTTCGAGGCTCGATCCGCCGGCGGGCACGCCGAGATCGACGAGAAACTGGCCCAGGAAGATCCCCGGCCAGACCCGGTAGCCGAAGAGCAACAAACTGGCCAGGGCGAGCCCGGCCGGGGGCCACACAGGAGACGCGTAGCCTGGAGGAATGGCTAATAGGAGCCCGAGTCGGCCGGTCAGGTAGTAGGCGGCGGCAAGACCGAGTACCTTGGTAAGGTTAGTGATCATCCCCCTGTCAGTTCTTCGAACGGTCAGTATATTTAAGTTCGTCCCGGATCAATCGGAACTACACTGCCAAAAGGAAAGAGTGGCATGTAAGACATGCCCTTCTGTGACGCACTGTAGACTTGATAGTGTTGGGCCGTGCTGTGGTGGGGATTCTACGAGCCTCCCGCAAGAAACGAGAAGGGCGAACCCGAAGGCCCGCCCTCACCGTTGAGTTGATATGAGAGACCTAGGGCTTCTTACGATTTCGTCGGAATTTCGGTAACACCTACCTCGAATACGTTCCCTCCCGACATGATAACGCTCAGGCCGGGATAGCAAAACTTCACTGCTCCCGTTGTCAGTACCGTCCAGGTTTGAGGGTCTCCGAGAGTCGACCTCACGGCGCGTTCGCTAAGTCCGGTGTGGACCCCGTTGGCGGTCGCATAGGACTGATCCCGATACGCAAGGGCCTGCAACACCATATCGCGATACAAGACGGCTCCAAGTCCGTGAACATCTTCCCCTGTACATTTTAGAAAGAGACATCCCGAGGCGGATCGGCCCAATCCCTACCCCGGGCGTGACTAGGTGTGCTGAATCCGCGGTGGCCGATGCGACCATCCCGGGCGCGGTCAGTGTTCCCGTGAGCGCCGCGAACAGTCACGTCCACGCGCTCATCTCTTCACCCCTCAATGTGGGAAATGGCGGGGGGCAGGTTCACGCCCCCCGACTCCGAACTTGATGATCTACTACGATGCGAACGCCCATCGAACTGCCTTCTTGATCGCGTCTCGTGTGGCCCGTACCTTATTGACTTCATCCCTGGGGAGAGCTGCCAGGGAACAACTTGACCTCTTCCTTCGTGTCCCGCAGATGCCCCTCGGCGGAATCGACACTGGCCCTGAGACCATTCGAGCCTCCGCGCCCGTCAATGATTGTGCTGCTCTTTTCGCTCGATCCGTTGGTGCCAGCGTTGCCGCGTGTGCAGGACGTTGGAGCCAAATTGTCGCCACGAACAGACAAGTCGCCGACCGTTTCACCGCACCCTTCTTGCTGTGTACCGGAATCCCGACGCGACTCGTCTCAGTCGTCGGATACCTGGTAATAAACCTGCGTCGTGGTCGGCGTGCCGTGGCACAACATCCGCTGGGCTTCCTCAATCGAGTATCCTAGCTCGGCAAGATTCTGGCCGGCCGTGTGACGGATACGGCTTCGGTTGGGCACGAAGTACCGGGACAGCGGTCTCCTCTTCGTCGGGGAGTTCGGTCGGCCGTTGAATCCGTCCAATGTCCGCAACCGTGATCATTACCCGAGGCTGGAACGGTTGGGGATGCCCCACAGCGACGTTCACGACCTGCGACACTTCCACGGAACGCAGCTTGCCGAAGCCAGAGTGAACCCTCGCACCATCGCTGATCGACTCGGGCGTAGCAAGGTTTCGTTCACGTTGCAGACATACGTGCACCCAGCAAAGGAGGCCCAGGAGCAGGCGGCGGAGGTCGTCAATAATCTGCTAATAAATCGTGGCCTGTACCGCTGATGAATTGCCGTTCAGTTTCGTTGATTTTATTGGTGGGCGCGCGAGGACTTGAACCTCGGACCTCTTCCGTGTCAAGGAAGCGCTCTGACCCCTGAGCTACGCGCCCCTGTCCCGACGTCTCGCATTCTACGGTATCGACCTCCCACCGTCAAGAAAACGATCGCCAAGGCATCCCCGCGCGCTGCGGCGAAGTACCGTCCGCGCAGACGCATCCCCGGACGTGATGTGAGCGAACCGATGGGAATACTGCTCAGGGTCCTCGCACTCTGCCTGACGGCGACACTGGTGGCGCCGGGCCTAGCGCCGCGTCAATCATGCGCCGTGGCGCAATCGGTGGCGGAGACGTCTCACGTGCGAACCGGGCTCGACGTATTCTTGGACAGCCCGCCCGAGATCGTCCGCGGGAAGCGCGTGGGACTGATCACGAATCCGAGCGGCGTGGACGAACACCTCCGCAGCACGGCCGACTTGCTCGCCGCCGATCGCGACATTCATCTCGTCGCGTTGTTCGGCCCCGAGCACGGGGTCCGGGGTGATCAAGGGGCCGGCGCCACGGTGAAGGACGCCGTCGATCCCCAGACAGGACTGCCGGTCTACAGTCTCTACGGGGCGACGCGCAAGCCGACGCCGGCGATGCTTCGCGGGATCGATGTGCTCGTCTTCGACATCCAGGACGTCGGTGCGCGATTCTACACCTACATGTCCACGCTGGCCCTCTCGATGCAGGCGGCCGCTGCGCAAGGCATCCCGGTCGTCGTGCTGGACCGGCCGGATCCGCTCTCGGGAGACCTCGTTGCCGGGCCTATCCTGGAACCGAGGTGGACGTCGTTCTTCGGCCTCTACCCGATCCCGATCCTGTACGGGATGACGATCGGGGAACTGGCGCGATTCTTCAACGGGGAGTTTGGGATCGGCGCCAACCTGACGGTCGTGCCGATGGAGGGCTGGCACCGTTCGATGTGGTTCGACCAGACGGGACTGCCGTGGGTCATGACGTCTCCGGGCATCCCCCACCTCCGGACGGCCATGCTGTACCCGGTGACGGGACCGATCGGCGACACGAATCTGTCCGTCGGCGCGCTCACGACCGAGCCATTCGAACTGGTCGGCGGCACGTTCGTCCAGCCGTGGCGTCTGCGCGCCGCGCTCGAGGCGCGCAAGCCGGGCGGGGTGGCGTTCCGGGAGGACTACTGGCGTGGCGAGCCGTGGACGGCAACCGGCGGGCCGGAGTATGGCGGCGTCGAACTACGGATCACGGATCGGGCGGCTTACCGGCCGGTCGACTTGATGCTGCAGATCCTCTATGTCGTGCACCAACTCTACCCCGCCCAGTTCCGCTGGGGCGCCTCGTCGGGCGGCCAGTACACCTTCGATCTCGACATGGGCACGGACCAGGTGCGGTTGGGCATCTCGGCGGGCCGGACGCCGGAGCAGATCGAGGAGCAGTGGGAACCGGGCCTCGCGCGCTTCCTCACGGCCCGGGAGAAGTACCTTCTGTACCGCTGACGGCGCCCGCGCCTCAGAGCAGCGGGTCGATCGCCTCGCGCACTTCCGCCGACGCTACCACCGGAACGATCTCAAATTCGATCAGGTCGCTCCAGGCGGCGACCCACTGCTGCATCAGGCGCGCATCGTCGCACTCCATGATCTGGAAGCATCGATCGAAGTTGGCTTCGACCCAACTGCCGACGTATCTGAGGCCATCCGGCGTCCCACGGCCCCGCTCACGGAGGCGGCGGTATACCGCTTTGGCGTCGCGGTTCCGGAACCGCTCGATCACCATGAACTGCACGATGTCCCTCCGGCCCTCGGCGCGACTGCTCGGCGCCGCTCCTAGTGTGTCTCCACCGCCTCCTTCTGCTTTCGCGCCTCGGCGGTGACCTTGTCCGCGATGTGCGAGGGCACCTCCGCGTAGTGCGAGAACTCCAGCTCGAACGTTCCCCGCCCGCCCGTCAACGATCGAAGGTCGGACGCGTACCGAAGCATCTCCGCCATCGGCACCTGGGCACGGATCGTCGTCGTCCCGTCTCCGCCGGGCTCCATCCCCTGAATGTGCCCTCGCTTCGAGTTGAGGTCGCCGATGATGTCACCCATCTGTTCCTCGGGCACGTGCACGGAGACTGACGCAATGGGCTCCAGCAGCACCGGCTTCGCGTCCTGCATCGCCTTCTTGAACGCCATCGAGCCTGCGATCTTGAACGCCATCTCCGAGGAATCCACGTCGTGGTACGATCCGTCGACGAGCGTGACGCGGATGTCCACGACCTGATACCCGGCGACGATGCCCTCCTCCATCGCCTCCTTGACGCCCTTCTCCACCGCGGGGATGTACTGCCGAGGAATCGCCCCTCCGAAGATCTTGTCCACGAACTCGTACCCGCCGCCGCGGGGCTTGGGATCGAGCTCGATCCAGCAGTCGCCGTACTGACCGCGCCCGCCGGTCTGCTTCTTGTACTTACCCTGGACGCGCGCGTGGGCGCGCACGGTCTCGCGGTACGGCACGCGCGGCACCGACAGCGTCACGTCCACGCCGAACTTCCGCCGCAGACGGTCGGCGATGATCTCCAAGTGCGATTCACCCAGGCCCGAGATTACCGTCTGGTGCATCTCGTTCGCGCGCTGCACGCCGAGGGTATGGTCCTCTTCAACGAGCCGGCCGAGCGCCGTCCCGAGCTTGTCCTCGTCCGCTTTACTCTTCGGCTGGATCGCCATCGAAATCGCCGGCTTGGGGAACTCGATCGGAGGAAGCGCCAGGGCCTTGTCTTTCTCGGTCAGCGTGTCGCCCGTCGCGGTATCGGCGAGTTTGGCAACCGCCGCGATGTCCCCGGCCGGTACGTCGGCCACAGGCTCCTGTTGCTTGCCGCGGATGAGCAGCAACTGCCCGATGCGTTCCGCCTTGCCCTTGACGGCATTCCACACCTGCGTGTCCGACCGGAGCGTGCCTGAGAAGACGCGAAGGTACGAGAGCTTCCCGACATAGGGATCCGCCATAGTCTTCCAGACTTGCGCGGCAAGGGAACCGGCCGGATCCGCAGCGACCGCGACCTGGGCCCCCTTCGCGTCCTTTGCCTCGACGGGCTCCCGCTCGGTGGGTGCCGGGAGCAGCTTGACCATGGCGTCGAGGAGCGCCGTCACGCCGTGACCGCGCGTTGCGGCCACACACAGCACCGGCACGATCGATCCCGCGAGCACGCCCGCGCGGAGGCCGCGAGACAGCGCCTCCTCGGAGAGTTCACCCTGCTCCAGGTACGTCTCGATAAGCGCCTCGTCGGTCTCCGCGACGGCTTCCGTGAGCCGCTCGCGGGCCGCCCTGGCCGCGGCGAGCACGTCCGCCGGAACCTTGTCGGCGGGAATCGGGCCGGCATCGCCGTACGCCTGCATCGTCAGGACGTCGACCACGCCGCTGAATGCCGACTCGGCGCCGATCGGCCACTGGAGCGCGACGACTTGACGCCCGAACTTCGTCTGCAGCCACTCGACGGCGGTCCCGAACGCCGCGTTCTCCCGATCCATCCGCGTCACGGCGATCAGGCGGCTCACCCGCGCTCGGGAAGCGAGCGCCCACACCTTCTCCGTCTGCACCTCGACGCCAGCGACGGCATCGACCGCGACAAGGACGCTCTCCACCGCACTCAGTGCGCCGGCGACCTCCCCGATGAAATCAGGATACCCCGGCGTATCGATGAGGTTGATCTTGTGATCCTGCCACTCGAGCGGGCCGACCGCGGCGCTGATCGTGATCTTGCGGCGCACCTCCTCCGGGTCGAAGTCGGTGGTGGTTGTCCCATCCTCGACCCGGCCGAGACGATCGATCGCCTTCGCGGCAAACAACATCGCCTCGACCAGCGACGTCTTCCCGGTTCCGCCGTGGCCGGCAACGGCGATGTTTCGAATGCGATCACTCTCATATCGCTTCACGGTACGCCCTCCCCGTTCGGGACGTCTCGGTGCCGCCCGAACACACCTGCAGTACTTCTCTACCTAGCCCCGCCTCCCGAGGCTTGAGGTGCCCAACCATCCCCCGGATATTGCGATGGCTAGTAGCCCAGAGCCGTGTCCACGACGTTGCGGAGCGGCTGCCCTGTCAAGTATCTGCGAAGATTATCGCAAAAAAGCGCGACCACGTGATCCATGTACCCGGGGAATCCTCCCGACACGTGCGGCGATAGGATCACGTTGGGAAGATTCCACAGCGGGCTCGTCTCCGGCAGCGGCTCCTGCGCGAACACGTCGAGTCCGGCCCCGCCGAGGTGCCCGCTCTGAAGCGCGTCGATCAGAGCCGACTCGTCGATCAGTTGGCCCCGCCCGATGTTGACGAGAAACGCGCCGCGAGGCAGCAGGGCGAACTCGCGCGCACCGACGAGGCCCCGGGTCTCCCGTGTCAGCGGAAGCGTCAGCACCAGTACGTCGGATCTACGCAACACGTCGTCGAGCCCGGTTGGAGGCAGCACGCGTTCGACGCCCTCGACCGCCGTCGAGGGATGACGCCGGGTGCCCCAGACCCGCATCCCGAACGCCACGGCCCGTCGCGCGACCGCCCGGCCGATCGTGCCGAGCCCTAGGACCCCCATCGTCGCCCCGGCCAGCAGCCGCCTGGCATGGAGCAGGTCGTGTGCCCACTCCCGGCGGCTCTGATAGTGAACCACCTGACGCAGCACCCGTGTGTGCGCCAGCGTGAGCGCGAAGACGTGCTCGGCGATCGTGTCGCCGTGCACGTGCGTGTTGGTGACGACGACGTCGGTGCCCGCGACATCGGCGGAGAGGTGCTCAACGCCGGCCCCGCTCTGATGGACCCACTTCAGGGTTCGGCTGCGCCTGACACCTCCGCCCAGCGGCCGGAACCCCAGGATCACCTCCGCCTCCGGCGCCTCCTCGTACCACGTGGCGCGGTTGGCCACCCGGACAACCTGGACGCGCGGATCAACGCCCTCGATCTGGGCGACGTGCCGCGCGTCCAGGCTCTGGAGCACGGCGATCACACAGACGTGCCCGCCACCTCGCTCAGGCGGCATCGCGCGCCACCTCCCACAGACGGCTCAACACAAACTGGCGGTCGAGCGCCGCAAGCAGCCACCCGGCCTGCGGTCCTGAGTCCTTCCCGAGGAACGCCTCGTAGATCGCGCCGAACGCCTCGCGCGGGGAGAGTCCCATCTCTGCCTTCAGTTCATGGAGTCGCGCGTGTAGTTGCTCCCCCGTCCACGTCAGCGTCTCCTTCGGGGCCCGTCGATCGTCCGCAGACGGCGGGCTTGCGGGCGTCCCGGCACCTACCCGAGTCACGGACGAAGACGCGCCGGCATCGCTCGAGCGGGGGCCGGTTTCTATGGCTTGTGCGACGCGCACGAGATACCGGCGCTGCACCGGCGTCAGCAAGGCGGCGCTGTGCGGCACGGAGATCCGGACCTCGAACTTGTAGTGCTCCGGCGCGTACGTCGCAAGCCACCGCCGAGCGTCGGCGACGCGCAGCGACGATTCCTCCCGGTCGTCGGCGGTGAGTGGCGCACCCTTGTCACGGGCGATCGCGTCCGAGAGGTCGACGGAGGGCATCTGCACGAGATACGCGACCTTCACGAATCTCGGCCGGTGGCAGTGCCGCGGTTCGCCCTCGACGCGCGCGAAGTGGAACGTCCGCGCGAGGTCCGGGTTGTCGGTCTCTTTGAAATAGGCCGCGGCCGCGCGATCGTACTCGTCGTACAGATTGGGGATCGTGTCGCCGCCCGGGTCGAACTCCACCTGGCGGCGCGGCACGGGGCGGACGATCAAGAAGCGTGCCAGATCGGGCCGCAACACTCGGAGAATCTCGGACGCGGTGGCACCGACGGCTTTGGACGTGCTCATCTTCTTGCCGCCGTATAGGAGAAACTCGTACGCGAACGCAAACGGGGCCGGCCGTCCAAAGACCCTGACGCTGGTCTCCCGCGACACGTCGTGCGTGCCGCCGCGCGTCATGTGATCCTTGCCGGCTCCCTCCACGGTCACACCGAGCGCGGCCCATTTCGCCGGCCATTCCACGCGGTACAACAGCTTCGCGCCGCCGCCGAACGGCGAGCGCTTGCCCCGATACCCACATCCCTGGGCCCACGCGACCTTATCGGGCGCGCACAGATACTCGACCTGACGCCCGTCCCATGCGACCACGGCCGTCGTCCCAATTCGCCCGCAGTTCTCGCAGAGCACCTGGACGGGCCACCAACGGTCGTCGATACGCTTGCTGTGCGTCACCTCCCGGTAGATGGTCCGGATCGTCTCCACCTGATCCAGCGCCCGGCGAATGCCGTCGTCGAAGCGCCCCTCGCGGTACATCTCGGAGGTGCGGTAGATCGTGGGATGGGCTCCTAGCCGATTGAACGCGTCGGCGAATTCGGCCGCATAGTAGTGGCCGTAGCTCAGGGCGCGCCCGTCCGGCGACGGGATCATGGAAAACGGCATTCCCATGTACTGCGCGTAGTGCGGCAGCGACGGCGGAAGATCGTCCATGGGGTCGTAGTCGTCGAAGCCGTACAGAAAGGTCGTCCGCGTCCCCGCCTCACGTAGCGCCCGGGCGACGCAGTCGTGCATGAGCACCCCGCGCAAGTGCGCGACCGGTACGTGCCCGGAGGGTGTCTTGGCGTCATTCACGACGTGCGGACCGGGCGACGACGCGAGCAACTCCTCTGTCAGCAGGTCGACCCACATGGCAGGTTACCTTCTCGCCGCCGTTGCGGCCTTCCTCCGGAGCAGCCGCTCGCGGGCCTCGCCGACGAAGTAGAACGAGCCCGTCACCACGAGCACGTCCTCCGGCCCGGCCAACCGCTGAGCCTCGGCGAGTGCCAGGCGCCAATCGTCGATCGCCAGCACGTTGGGGGTGTGGCGGCGGACTTCGTCCGCCAGGTCCGCGGCCGACAACGCATGCGGATTGTCCGGGCGCGTAGTCACGATCTGGCTGGCGAGCGGGGCGATCAACGCCGTCACCGTTCGATAGTCCTTGGTGGCGAGCATTCCAAACAACAATACCAGCCGGCGGTTCCCGAGCAATTCCTGCAACGTATCCCGGAGCGCGGTCATCGACGCGGGATTGTGACCGGCGTCCACGATCGTATAGGGGCGGGTATCGACGAGCTCGACGCGCGCCGGCCAGCGGAGCGCGCGGAGACCGCTGCGTATCGCGTCGGCGCCGGCCGCGATCCCCGTTTCTGCCAGGAGCTCGACGGCGGCGACGGCGGTGGCGGCGTTTTGCGCCTGGTGTCTTCCCAGAAGCGGCACCCGGACGTCGTACCGGCCCCGGAGTCCGTCGATCGCCACATGGACGCCATGGAGGGAGGCCTCGTGCAGCGTTGCGCGGACATCGCGGCCAACCAGGACGAGCCGTGCGCCCTGCGCCGCACACGTCTCAGCGATGACGGCACCGGCCTCGTCGGGCTGCGGTGCGGACACTACTCGCCCGTGGGGACGGATGATGCCGGCCTTTTCGCGGGTGATGGCCGGGAGCGTCGTTCCCAGCACGTCGGTGTGATCGTAGCTGATCGGCGTGATCACGGACACTACTGGCTCCAGCGTGTTGGTCGCGTCGAGGCGGCCGCCGATGCCCACCTCAACCACCGCGACGTCCACTTCCTGCCTGACGAAATGCATGAACGCCATCGCCACCGTGGCCTCCACGTATGTGGCTAGGCCCCACGGCTCGGTGCCCGCCGCCTCCACGGCCGGTCGGATCTCGGAGACGAGCGCGGCGAGCTCGGCCTTCCCGATCATGTGGCCATCCACCTGGATCCGCTCGCGGTAGTCGACCAGGTGAGGCTTCACCGCCAGGCCGACGCGATACCCCGCCCTCCGGAGGATCTCCGCAATCATGATCGCCGCCGAGCCCTTTCCCTTGGTGCCGGCGATGAGCACGGCGCGCAACCGCTCTTGAGGATCGCCCAGGCGCGCCAGCAAGTCGCGCATCCGGCCGAGTTTGACCTCGGTGTACGGCCGGCGGGGCCGGTCGGGTGTGATCAGCCCCTCAACGTACCGTAGCGCCTCTTCGTAGGTCACGAAGCTTCCTCGAGCTGCCACCGCGCCGCAGCCAGGGTGTTCTCCAAGAGCATGGCGCGAGTCATCGGTCCGGTCCCTCCCGGCATCGGCGTAATCGCGCCTGCGACCTCTCGTACGCCGTCGAAGTCCACGTCGCCGACGACGGCGCCGTTCACGCGACTGATCCCGACGTCGATGACGACCGCGCCCGGCTTCACCATCTCTTTCCGAATGAGATGTGCTCGGCCGACCGCGCTCACGACGATGTCCGCGCGCCGGACGTGCTCCGCCAGGCCGGCGGTGCGCGAATGGCACAACGTAACGGTCGCGTGCCGGTGGAGGAGCAGAAGCGCCGCCGGCTTTCCCACCAGTGTGCTGCGGCCGATGATGACTGCCTCGCACTTGGCGATGTCCACGCCCGCGGCGTCGATCAGCGCCACCACGCCCAGGGGCGTGCACGGCGCCAGCCGGGCGCGGCCGAGTACCAGACGCCCGAGGTTGGTCGGCGTCAGGCCGTCCACGTCCTTGTCAGGACGGATGCGCTCGAACACAAGGTTGGGATCGATGTGCGGAGGAACCGGGATTTGCTGCAGGATTCCGTGAACGTCCCGGCGTGCGTTAAGGTCGTCGATGAGCGCCAACAACTCTCCGGCCGTCGTGGACGCCGGGAGGTGAAACGTTTCCGACCGGATTCCCACACGACCGGCGTCGCGCGCCTTGCTTTTCACGTACGAGTGGGATGCGGGGTCGTCCCCCACCAGAATCGCCGCCAGGCAGGGCGCGACGCCGTGCTTCGCGGTGAACGCTTCCACCTCAGACGCGAGCGCGATACCGCGCGCCTGCCTGAGGGCATTGCCATCGAGGATTTTCGCCGCCACTTTCCCGCTCCAAGTTTGTGTCATCGAACGCGCGGCGGGCCGTCGGCACGGCCCGCCGCGTTACTACCGGGTTCCTCGTCGCGTCAGTTGACCTCGGACTTAAGGTCCTTGCCCGCCGTAAACGACGGCACCTTTCTAAGAGGAATGCGGATCCTGTCGCCGGTCTTGGGGTTCCGGCCGTCCCTCGCGGCGCGTGTCTTGACTTGGAATGTCCCGAATCCGACCACGGTCACCTTTTCCCCGCGCCGAAGCGCGCCCGCGATACTCGCAAACACGGCGTCGACGGCGGCCGTGGCCTGCTTCTTCGTCTGACCCGTGCCCTGGGCCACCTGATCGACAAGCCCTTCCTTGTTCATGCGACCTCCTCCCCCCACAGCCTCCGACACGGTGCTTCGACCGCGAGGTGCGCGCCCCTGCTTGGCCGGCCTCGCCACAGCAAGCGACCTCCGCCACTCCCCCCGATTGCTGAGCGTCGTGCGCGGTGGCGGGGCGGCGTACGGACCTGCGGCGGGACGACAGAAGGCGAAGCGTGGAGCGGGAGACGGGAATCGAACCCGCATCGCCAGCTTGGAAGGCTGGCACTCTACCATTGAGCTACTCCCGCGACGCTCAACTGTACACTCCGGGCACTACTATAACAGATTGGGCGGAATGCATCGAGCCCGCGAATCACGCCGTCTAAAATCTTACCGTGAGGCCTATCGTCGCGCCATCGAAAATCTTACCGGGCGTTTCCTTTCGACACCCTATCGCCCCGGAGGCCCCGGTGACCCCTGCTGCCCGCCG
>Ga0187784_10000141_pt1 | contig 45648 bp, 43 predicted proteins | sample 1015_SJ02_MP15_2_FD_132964 | JGI IMG/M metagenome (GOLD analysis project Ga0187784, IMG submission 132964) | Tropical peat soil microbial communities from peatlands in Department of Meta, Colombia - 1015_SJ02_MP15_20_MG | ecosystem: Environmental > Terrestrial > Soil > Wetlands > Peat | place...
CCGATCATCCCGACGCCGGCGGCGGTAGCGAACGCGGTCGCAAACGCCATCGGCGCCCGTGTAACGTCCTTGCCCATCACCCCGCAGAAGGTGCTCAGGGCGCTGGGACGCCTCTAGCACCCGGGGTCGGCCGAGGAGCCACTCCCGCCGGGACGCCGCCGGTCCCGGTGCTCGCGAGGATGCGCTTACCCAGACGCACCCGAGGGGTCGTCCCCTCTCGGTATCTCGCGTACCGGCCGGCGGTAATCCCGGGTCACCTCGGCGAGGTCTAGACGTCAGCGCCCGCCCATCACCTCGGCGAGAAGACGCTCCGCCTGCGTGAGCTGTGCCATGGTCTCTTCGTACCTCGATCCGTAATCCTGGCGGTGCTCGATCACGAGCAACTCGACGTCGAAGAGACGCGCCGCCTCTTTCAGTTGCACCGCCGCGTCCGTCCGATCCCCTCCTGCGACGTACGCCTCCGCGAGCCAGAGGCGATAGCGAGGCGTGTAGGGGTCCAGCCTCACTGCATCCCGTAGCGACGCGGCTGCCGCGTCCTGGTCCTTCTCCGCCAGTTCGAGCCGGCCCAACTCCGCGTATGGATAGGCGTCCCACGGGTTGTTCCGGATCGCGTACCGGTAGAGCTCGCTGGCCCGGTCCCGCATGGTCTGCCACGGTCCCATCGGGTTGTCGAGATGCCGGAGGTACAGGTCGGCCAGGAGATCGGCGAAATACGCCGGAGCGATGCTGTCCATCGGGTCGGCCGCAAGTGCCGCCTGGAACGTGCGTACCGCGGAACTGAATTGACCGGACCCGACCTCGCTCGTCGCGCGATCGTGCAGCGAGGTCGCCTCGACCGGCGGGGTAAGGAGCGGTGGGAGGCCGACCAGCACGACGATCAACGGGAGCACGAGCGCGCGCTGCCAGAGCCGCGCGGCCGGTCGGCCGGGCAGGGTGGCATGCGCGGAGACGACGGCGGCCAGGAGGAGGAGCAGCGAGAGATTCGTCACGACGAAGAGGTTCTCGTCCACGACGCTGACCGCCGCGATCCCGGCCATTCCGGAGACCCACGCACCGAGCCACATCCGTTCGTCGGCGCCGCCGCGCATATACCGCCGCACCACGCGCCAGAGCCCCCACAGAACAGCGAGCCCGAGCAGGCCGGCTCCTGCTTCGCCGCTCGTCGCCAGGATCTGGAGATAGTCATTGTGCGCCGATCCAGGCGGATTGACCGTCGCGTAGGTCTCCAACACTCCCTGTGGGCGGTACGGGGAGTACACGCCGTTGAACGTGCCGAGACCCGTGCCCCACACCCGGTGTGCCCGCCACATCGCGAGGGCCGTGTGCCAGATGAACAGCCGGCTGATCCCGGTGTCCTCCTGCTGCGGGGCGATGCTCTGGGCTCGCGCCCCCACGTTCGGCAGCGCGGCCGTCGCGACGACGGCCACGGCCGCGATCAGCAGCACGACCGGCCACGCGCGGCGCCTGACCGGCCACAACAGGACGGCGCACGCCACGGTGAAGATTGCGAGCCCCACGTAGCTGCCCCGGGAGTACGTGACGATCAACCCCAGGACCTCCACAATCAGCGCGACCACCGGCAACGCCTTCCAACGCAGCGGGGCCGACAGCGCGAGCACCGTGGTGCCCACGATGCCGGCGAGCAGAAACGACGCGAGCAGGTTGGGACTGGCGACCGTGCCGTAGGCCCGGGTCCGGATCAGCGCCGCGAACGAGCGGCTGAGCCAGTAGGCCGGCGTCGGTATCCCGCTCGCATACTGGCCGAGCGCGACCAGCGCCTCGCCAAGGGTGATCGCGACAAGACTCGCCAGAAACACGTACGTCTTGACCTCGTCGTTGAGGGCCATCAGCACCGCGAGGACGAGGATGATCAGGGATATGTGGAAAAACGTCTCGTCGCGCGTCCCGTACAGGAACACGGTGTGCTGCAACGAGAGAAGGGAGAGGACGGCGACGGCCGCCAGCGCCCACAGCGGGGCCCCTGGAAGCGTCCGGCCGCCCACCAGCCGGCGGGCCACGGAGGCGGCGCCGAGCATGAGCGCCGCTCGCTCGAACGCAAGCAGCGGCACGCGATGCTCGAGGTAGCCCGCCGACGGCATGAACGTGAGCCCGATCCCCGTGGCCCATCCCAGCAGCCCAGCGGCGCCCAACAGGATGGCCCAATCGAGTACCTCGCCGAGCGCCGCGTGAAGTCGCGGAGGGGCTGCTGTGGGGGCGCCGGCGCTCAAGCGCTCAGCCACGTCTCCTGGAACCGCATCATGCCGTCCGGCTGATCCACGAAGCCCTGCAGCTTCGGGGACACGAGCTTGTACTCGCGCGGGAAGTACAAGGGCACGTACGGTGCGTCCTGGGCGAGAATCTTCGTGATCTGACCGTAGAGGCCGCGCCGCGTCGCGACGTCATACTCCGCTCGTGCGCGATCGAGGAGATCCTGTACCTTGGGATTCGCGTAGCCGGAGTAGTTGAGCGACCCGATGCCGGTCTGGGTGACGAACGGGTAGATGTCGAAATCGGGGTCGGGCCGTCCGCTCCACGTGACCAGGGTCGCCTGCGGCTCGAGCTTCGTCACCTGAGCCACGTACTCGGTGCCCTCGATGACCTCGATCTTCATCTGGATACCGGCATCGGCGATCATGGACTGGACGGCCTGCAGCACCGACAGGTACTGGCTGCCGGGCACCGTCACCACGGTAAACGCCAATCCGCCCTGCGCCCCACCCTCCTGAAGCTTGGCCTTTGCGGCGGCGACGTTCCGGGCCGGCAACGTCCAACTCGCATCGTACGCCGGCGTGCCGTTCGGAAAGAACGAATACGCGGGGTAGGCGACGCCCTGCAGAACCGCGCCGGCGACGGCCCGCTGGTCGATCGAGGCAAGCATGGCTTGCCTGAGAGCGATGTTGTTGAAGGGAGCTTTCGTGACGTTGAGCGCGAGCGCAGTCCACGCGATCGGACCGCGCTCGATCAGGCGAAACGTGCTCCCGGGCTGGGTCGCCTCCCGTGCCAGCGCTCTCACCTGTGGCAGGGGAACCAGACTCACGGCGTCGACGTCGCCCGACTTCATGTTCGCGACGCGGGCGTTGTCGTCCCTGAGCACGCGGTAGGTGATCGCGTCGAGGTAGGGTTTGTCCGGCTGCCAGTAGTGCGGGTTGCGCCGGAGCGTGATGTGGTCTTCCACCACGCGCTCAGCGTACAGAAACGCACCGGTGCCGACGGGGTGCAGGCCGTAGTCCAACCCCGTCTGTTCCGCCGCCGTGGGAGACACCATCATGCCCGCCCGGTCGGTGAGCGCGTACAGGAGCGGGCTGTAGGGCTGATTCATGACGAGCTGGATCGTGTACGTATCGATGACGTTCACCTTCGTCACGGGCCGCAGCTCGCTTTTGCGAAACGACGGGAACTTCGGGTCGAAGAGCATGCGGTGGAAGTTGTACTCGGCCGCCTCGGCGTTGAACGGGGTCCCGTCGTGGAACCGGACGCCCTGCCGGAGCTTGAACGTGGCCGTCTTTCCGTCCGCGCTGATCGACCACGACGTCGCGAGCCTCGGCACGATGCGCAGCCGCTCGTCCGTGTCCACGAGTTTGTCGTAGAGGCTCTGATAGATCTGGCGCTCGACGAACGCCTGCGAGCGGTGCGGGTCCATCGTCACCGGGTCTCCGTCGATGGCGACCCGAAGCGTACCGCCATGACGAACCTGCGCCGTGGCACGAGTGATGCCGCCGGCGAGTGCCCACGCGACGGACGCTCCCGCCCCGGCGGCCAAGAAGCGCCGCCGGGTGGTACGCTGTCCGATTCCGCTCCCTGCCCCGTTCATGCGCATGTTCCCTCCCCGTCTTGGTGAAGACTGTGCGCCTGAGCGACGGCTCGCCGATGTTTCTTCGCCGACCGAGTTCCGGAGGACCTTTCACGGCTACGAATGCGCCGTCAGCGCCCGAGCCACCCGCCGTCCACGACCAGGAGGTGGCCGTGCACGTAGTCGGACGCCCGCGAGGCGAGGAACACCGCGGCACCCCCGACATCGTCGGGCCGCCCCCAGCGGCCGGCCGGGATTCGGGCGAGGATGGCGGGGTTGCGCTCCGGGTCGACCTGGAGCGGCCGGGTCATGTCGGTCGCGATGTATCCCGGTACGATCCCGTTCACGTTGACCCCGTGCGGCGCCCACTCGTTCGCCAGCGACTTCGTCAGCTGGCCCACGGCGCCCTTGCTCGCGGTGTAGGCGGCGATTTGGATGCCGCCCTGAAAGCTCATCAACGACGCGATGTTGATGATCTTGCCTCTGTGTCGCGGGAGCATCTGACGCCCCGCGTCCTGGCACAGCCGAAACACCGCGTGCAAGTTGACCTGGAGCACCCGATGCCACTCGTCGAGGGTCACGTCCACCGCAGGTCCTCGCGCGCCGATCCCGGCGTCGTTGACCAGGATGTCCACGTGTCCGAGTGCGCGTATCGCTCTCGGCATCACCTCGTCCACCTGCGCGGGGTCGCCGAGGTCCGCTGGAAGCATGACGCACCGGCGTCCCAACCTCTCGACGTCGCCGGCCAGCTCGGTTGCCGCGTTGCGACTCACGGCCGCGATGTCGGCCCCCGCCCTGGCACATGCGGTCGCGATGGCCCTTCCGATCCCTCGCCGCGCGCCAGTGACAACCGCGACCATCCCGGTCAAGTCAAACAGGCTGGTATCAGCGGACATCCCCCTCCCCCTTCTTCGCGGTCCCCGGTTCCGGGGCGCAAACGGAGTCCGCGCGGTGCCGCGCATTCGGAACGGTTTCGTCCGGGGAGATCTTCGCACCCCGGCCCCGGCGCTCCCGCTTCGGACAGTGCGGCAGACGGCCTGCCGGAACGGCGACACGAGCGCGTACGTGTGCCCGCGCATTCTGGCGCGGTGCGCCTGCCGGTGCCCGTGGTGGATTGAGCGGGTCCTTCCCGTTGGTCTGGCAGGTGGCCGGCCGCGAGCCTAGAACACCGATATCGAGTGTCACTATGAGACGTACTCTCGCCGCCGTAGCGCTTGCGATCCTGCTGGGCACCGGGGCCGCCGGGAGCCCGCGCGTGCAGCTCGAGTTCTGGACGATTTCCCTTCAGCCGTTTTTCACGGACTTCATTCAGGGCCTGATCTCCAAGTACCAGGGCGCCCACCCCGACGTCGCCATCCGTTGGATCGACGTCCAGCCCGAGGCGGTCGATCAGAAGCTGCTCGCGTCGATCGCGGGCGGCGTGAGCCCCGACGTGGTGAACCTCAACACCGAGGGCACGCTGCGGCTGGCGGAGTCCCGCGCGATCGTGGACATGGACGCCGCCGTGCCCGCGGACGCCCGCGCGCGGTACTTCCCGAACATCTGGGCGTCGCTGCGCTCCGGCGGACGCGCGTACGGGATCCCGTGGTACGTCGTGCCGAACGTCCTCGCGTACAACCGCGCGCTGTTTCAGCGGGCGGGGCTCGACCCTCAACGCCCTCCATCAACCACCGAGGCCTTCATTCGCGACGCCGAGACCATCAAGCAGCGCACCGGCGTGTACGGGTTCATGCCGAACGTGGACGGTGTTCGCATGCTCGCGCTGTTCCAGGAAGAGGGGCTCCCGGTTCTCAGCCCGGATCGCCGACACGCCGTGTTCGCGGGGCCGGCCTACGTCGCGCTCCTCGCCCGTTACGTCGATCTCTACAAGCGCGACATGTTCCCCGACGACACGCTGCAGCGGGGATACCTCGGCGCGACCGAGCGCTACGCCGGCGCAAGGCTGGCCATGCTGACCACCGGCCCGCAATTCCTGCTGCGCGTCCGGACCGACAGCCCCGACGTCTACAAGGATACGCTCGTCGCCCCCGCTCCCCGGGGCCGCGGGACCGTCCTCGACCTTCCCACGATGGATCTCGTCGTGCCCGTCGCGAGCCGCCATCGAACGGAGGCCGTGCAGTTCGCGCTGTTCGTTACGGACGACGAAAACCAGCTCGCGTTCGACCGCCGGGTCGTGATCTTCCCGTCCACGCGGAAAGCCGCGGCCGATCCGTACTTCTCCCGCGCGGGAGACACTCCTGAAGACCGGGCGCGCGTGATCGCGGCGGCGGAACTGGGCGCCGCGCGAGACCTTACGGTGGTGGTCCCGCACAGCGACGATCTGTTCCGCATCTTCAAGGAGGCCGTCGAAGACGCGTTCTACGGCCGGATGACGCCGCAGCAAGCCCTCGCGTGGGCGTCGCGCGAGTGGAACGCCCGGCTGTAGCCGCGGCGACCGCTAGATGGCCGTCCGCCGCACGCTCATCGCGTATCTGTTCCTCCTCCCCGCCCTCGTGCTGCTCGGAGTGTTCACGTTCTACCCGGTGGTGTTCGGCACGGCGCTGAGCCTGTTCGAGTACGACGTGATTTCGCCGCCCCGGTACGTCGGCTTCTCGCAGTTCCGCGCGTTGTGGACCGACCGCTATTTCTGGATCGCGCTCGAGAACAGCGTGAAGTATCTGCTCGTCGTCCCGGTGCTGCAGTTCTGCTCCATTGTGCTCGCCCTCTGGGTGCGCCGCTCGTTGCGCGGCATCGGCTGGTTTCGCGCCGCCTTCTACCTGCCCGTGGTCACGTCGATCGTCGTCGTTGGGCTGTTGTGGCGCTGGCTGCTCGACGAGTCCGGCCTCGTGAACTACGTGCTGCTTCGGCTGGGGCTGATCCACGCGCCCGTGCACTGGCTGTCCAACCCCGCGATCGCGTTGTACGCGGTGATGTTCGTCACCCTGTGGAAGGGCCTCGGATACTACATGGTGATCTATCTCGCGGGCCTCGAAGCGATCCCGTCAGGGTACGAAGAGGCCGCCGCCCTCGACGGGGCGGGACCCTTCACCCGCTTGTGGCGCGTGACCATCCCGTTGCTTCGCCCGAGCATCCTGCTGGCCGGGACGCTGTCGGCGATCGCCGCGCTCAGGGTGTTCGAGGAAGTGTACGTCATGACCGGCGGCGGGCCCGTGTACTCCACGTACACGATGTTCTACTACATGTTTGACCAGGCGTTCGGCTCGCTGCACCTCGGCTACGCCGCGGCGCTCGGTGTCGTGCTGGCCGCGATCACGATCGTCCTCGCCGTCGCGAACTTCCGGCTGTTACGGCATGGAGGGCTGACCTATTACTGACGCCGGGCGGAAGACCGCGAGCCGCGCGTTCCGGGCGCGCCGAAGCGTGGGAACGGTCCTCTCCTACCTCGGCCTGGGAGCGCTCGCCGTGGTGACGGTGTTCCCGTTCCTGTGGCTGCTGGCCACGTCCCTTCGGGCGACCGGCACGATCTTCGCCTTCCCGCCGGTGCTCATTCCACGGCCCGTGACCCTGGCGAACTTTGCGGGCGTGTGGAACACGATGCCGCTCGGCCGGTTCTTCGTGAACACCGTCTACATCACGGGCACCGGCATTACGCTCACGCTGCTCACGAGCGCGCTCGCGGGCTATCCGCTGGCGCGCATGCGGTTCCCCGGGCGCGACGCGATCTTCTACGCGATCGTGGGCAGCCTCATGCTACCGCAGCACGTCGGGCTGATTCTCAACTTCGTGACGCTGATGCGCCTGCACCTCATCGACACGTACGCCGCCGTGTATCTGCCGAGCGTCGCGAGCATCTTCGGGATCTTTCTGTTGCGGCAGGCCTATCTGGTGATCCCGCAAGAGATCGAGGACGCCGCCCGGATCGACGGTGCGGGGGAAGTGCGGCTGTGGGGACAGGTCATGCTGCCGCTCGTGACGCCGGCCCTGGCGACGCTCGCGATCGTGGAGTTCACGGGGTACTGGAACGCGTTCCTGTGGCCGCTGATCGTGCTCAAGTCCCCCGATCGTTTCCCGCTGGCCGTCGGCCTGTTATATCTGTCCGGACTGTTTGCGACCAACACGCGGTACATCGCCGCCGGCGCCGTGCTGATGACCGTGCCCGTGATTATCGTGTTCCTGTTCCTCCAGCGGTACTTCCTTCGCGGGATCATGCTCGGGGCGGTCAAGTGAGGATCGCGTTCCTCCCGCTCGACAACCGGCCGGTCACGAGAGACGCGTTTCTAGCGCTCGCCGCGGCCGCAGGGGTCGACGTCGTCACGCCGCTCCGTGACCGGCTCGGCAGCCTCAAGTCGCCGGCCGACGTCGACGAGCTGTGGGCGTGGGTGAACACGGAAGGGGCGCAGGCGGATCTATTCATCGGTTCCGCCGAGATGCTCGTGTACGGCGGCCTGGTACCGTCCCGGGTCGGCCGCGAATCGCTTGACCGGTGTCTGACCCTTGTCGGCCGACTGCGGGATGCCCGCAAGCGGGCTCCCCACCGGCGGTTGTTTCTCACCGCCAGCAACCTTCGGCTGCCGTCTGTTGCCGACAGCACCGAGGAGCCGGGCTACTGGGCGGTCTACGGTCCCGACATCTTCACGCACAGCTACCACAACGACCGGGCCGCGCGCACCCACGATCCGAAGTCCCGTGCGCTCGCAGACGCCGCCCGCGCGAGGATCCCCGCCGCGGTACTCGCCGACGTGCGATCGCGCCGCGCCAGGAACCTCGCCGTGCTCCTGACACTCGTCGACCTCGCCGCGGACGGCATACTGGACGCGCTTCTCGTGGGGCAGGATGATGCGGCGGAGTACGGGTGGACGCGGCGCGACCTTGGGGCGGTGGAGGCCGCCATCCTCGAACGGCGCGCCGCACACCGAGCCTGGGTCACGTACGGCACCGACGAGCTCGCGGTTCGGCTGCTCGCCCGCGCGATGATCGAGGCTCGCGGCTCCCGGCCGCGGGTCCGCGTCGTCTACTCGCATCCCGACAATATCGCGGCGATCCCCCGCTACGAGGGGCAGGCCGTGGACGCAACGGTGACTTCGCACATAGAGACCGTGGGAAGCCGCCGGACGTCCGGAGAGGCCGACCTCATTCTCTTCGTCCATAACTTTCCGGGAGCGCAGGAAGAGGCGCCGTACCAGCGTCCCTACGATGCGCGGACGCTGGACGCGTTCCTCGGGGCACTCGCCGCAGCCGCATCGCGGGGGCCGTGCGCTCTCGCGGACGTGCGGTACAGCAACGGGGCGGACCGGATACTCGTCGGGCGGCTGCTCGCATCGGCTTGGCCGCCCGGACTGCGCGCGTACGGCGGTTGGAACACGCTGAGCAACACGCTCGGGATGGCGCTTGCCCAGGCACTGCTCGTCCGGGACGACGCCGGACGCTCATTCACCGCGCTCCGGTTGCTCGATGACTGGGCGTATCAAGCGGATATCCGGCAGCGCTTGGCGGCCGACATCCTGCCTCGCTATCTTGGTGCCTCGTCGCAGGATCTGGGCGAGGCTTATCCCGCGTGCCGGGACGCCGCGCGTGCGTGGCTGGTGGGCGACTTTGTCCCGCCGCTCGAGCGGTGCCTGGGATGTGGAATCGAGATCGACCGCGTGGAGTTTCCGTGGCGCCGCTTGTTCAACATCGAGCTGGGAATCCGAGTCCGCGGGAACGGGAGTCCCGCGTCCGCTGCCCCTGCCTCCGGGCCCACGACGCGCCCCGGACCTGCGGCGCCCCGCATCGACCGTGCCGGGGCTCCCGACGCCAACAGATGAGTGCGGCCATTCGGGTCCGTACATTTGCGCCGGCCATGGTTCCGGAGCTCGTAGATCTGTGGAACACGGCCGCCGGGAAGTGGTTCCCGCTGCGTGAGCGCCTGTTCCGGCAAAACGCGATCGATGATCCGCATTTCGATCCCGCTGGGTGCATCGTAGCCATCGGCGTGGACTCCGACCGAGCCGTCGGGTTTTGCCTGGCCAAAGTTGCGGGCGTGCCGCTGGGTGCAGACGGGCTGCGTGCCGACCGTGGGTGGATCAGCATGCTTGCCGTCCTTCCAGACCGCCAGCGGAGCGGCATCGGGACAGCGCTCCTCCGCGCGGCGGAGGCATTTCTCCGCGACCGCGGCCGCAGACGATTCGTGCTCGGGACCGGTCCCGCGCACTTCTTCCCCGGGGTGCCCGATCTCCTGGGCACTGCGCCGTTCTTCCAGTCGTGCGAGTATGTGTTGCGCGGTCACGCGTACGACCTTTGGCGGCCGCTCGACGGCTATCGGACTCCTGCGGCGGTCGCCGAGACGGTCGCCGCACATCCTGACCTCGAGATCCGGGCGCTGCGCCCTGGTGAGGAGGCCGCGCTGCTCGCCTTTCTCGACGCGACCTTTCCCGGGGCATGGCGGTATACGGCGGCGCACTTTCTCGACGGCGGAGGTCCTATCGGGGATTTCATGGCGCTGGTGGGCGGCGGTGCGGTCCTCGGGTTCGCGCACGTGTTTCCCCCGGATGCCCATTGGATCGGGCCGAGCATCGCGTGGGCCGCGCCCGCTGGCGCCGAAGGGCCGGCGTCAAAACGGGTCGGGGGCCTTGGCCCGATGGGAATCTCTCCAGCCCTTCGGGGGCGAGGGCTCGGCCTCGCCCTCCTCGATCGCGCGATGGTGCACCTCGCGGCCGCCGGGGCCGCAGAGATGTTCGTCGATTGGACGGTGCTCTTAGACTTCTACGGGAAGTTGGGGTTTGTGCCGTACCGGCGTTACCACCACGGGGAGCGCCAAATCTAAGCGCTCATCGCCTACCGACGGCGGAAGCCGACTCTACCGCTGCCGGCGTCGTAGAGATAGTCGTATTCGGCCAGTACGTCCCTCCCGGTATTGATGAAGATGGTCTCGCCGAGGCTCGACCAACGTACCGATGTTGGCGCGATCGGCGGATCGGGATCAGCCGACGGCTCGTACGTGAACTGGTACGAGAGAAGCGCTGTCTCCGGCGACGGGACGGCGACGCTGATCACGGTTCCCAGGGGGAGCGCAGACTTGGACTCGGAAGAGCTGAGCGCGACCGGGCGGCGGTGCTGGGGCATTCGCAGGATCATCCCTCGGATGCCGGTATCCACCAGGATGGTCCCGCAGGCATAGCCGAACCCGGGAATCGCGGGAAATCCGTAGCAGCCTGGCGCGGCCGCCCAGTCGTCCGGTCTCTTGGGGTTTCGGCGGAGCGCTACGTATCGAAAGCCGGTCGTGTTCTGTGCCGTGATGCCGAGCGTGATGCGGTCCTCGGAGATGATGTACCCCGGGACCATGCGGCCGGCTCGGATGTCCACAAGCTGGAGGAACGGATTGACGGCGGGTGACCCCGTGTCGCGGTCGAAACCTACGCCGAGCATCCCGACCGTATCCAGCGTCCGATCAACGGTGCACTGGGGATACTGGGGATCACAGATTTGGCGGTCGATGGCGAGCACCTCGATCGGAACCGTCTGGACCTGGGGGTGCGCGGTTCCCGCGGGCCCGGTGTTGAGCACGAGTGGCGTGCGGAAATACGTGCCCTGGAAGATCTTGCCGTCGCTCGTGTACTCGATTTGGCCGCGTCGGACGAGGTTGACGGCGTCAGGTCCGAGTACGGTGCGCGGGACCAGGACGCCGACGGATCCGGTATCGACGAGCATGCGATGCGGTGGGCCCCCGCCCAACGACGCGTAGAACTCGAACCCGCGCTCGAGGTTTTGCCGGACATCGGGAAGCGACAGCGTGACACTGGTCTCGTTGTCGGCGGCGAACGCTTGACGCTGCGGGGCCAGCGCTGTCGCGGGCAGCGCGCATACGGCCACGAGCACCGCGAGCACGAAGCGTTTACAGACCACCTTCCGTTCCTTCGTCCATCTGTCCATGCGTTCGCGTTCTTTTGCCGTCCGCTTCATGTTGCTGGTACGCGCGCTCGGTCACAGGACGTCAGACGGTCGGTTCCGGCCACGGACACGGGCGTACGAGAGCCCTGAGCTCTCTCGCGAACCCACGTGGGTCCAAAACGGTCCCGATCCCGTGCGAACTCCAAACGGTCCCCACTCGGAGCCTTCCGCAGCCGTCGAGCACGAGCGCGTCACATGGGATACGGCGCTTGAGGAGTCGCCGTACGCTTCGGCGATGTCCCTTCGTTTGGCTCCGACCGGCTCCTCTTGAGGCTTCGCATGAGACGCGCTGGCGGTAGTCGATCGATGAGGGAGACGGGGGAAAAAAGTCGGGAGGCGCTCGCTCGACCGGCTTCTCACCGTCTTCGGCCCTCGCCGCCGGTGCCTACTGCTCGCCAGCCGTCCTCCGGAGTTACCCCCGAAGTACACTTGACCAGCTTTCGGCGTCCACGTACGCGAGCGTTTGAGTCGGCTTTCTCGCCGGAGAACTTGCGCCTCCGTTAATGTTCTTATCACAATCCCCGGTCCGCCACAATCCGGAAACTTCGTTCGCAAGAGTTCTGGATAATGTGGATAGCAACGTGTGGATAACTTGCGCTATGGTCCGATCATTTGTCGCCACACCGGCAAGTACGCCGGCCGCCCTGTGGCGTCGAGCGGTGTCCTCGAGTCGGAGGCAACGCTGGTGTGATAGACTCCTGCGATCGCCGGCATGGCTGGCGCGAACGGAAGGGCGCGCGGCGCCAGCGTCACAACGAACTGGTGAGACCCGGGCGGGACCGACGAATCGGCTGTCGCCGGAGTTCCCGGGACGCCGAGCACCCTGTAGGCGGTGAGCAGCCGGCCTTCGCCTGCCTCATCGCGATGTACGAGGCCGTACCATCGGTCCGGTGGCGTCGCACTCGGCGCCGAGAGCCATGGCGCAAGGCTGTGCGTCGCGAGAACGTAGTCGGCCGGCCCGGACCACAAGACGACCCGCGCCACCTCGTGGCGCTTCGCCAGAAAGGCCGCCATGCCCGCTCCCTGTGAGTGACCGCCGACCGCCACCAGGTCCCATGCGACATGGCCGTCGATGAGGAAGCGGTCCCACCCTTCCGTCGGTTGCTGCTCCGCGAGGTAGGCCAGCAGCGTCTCGAGCCGGTTTTGGAGGCCGTCGGCGGGCGCGACCACCACCCCGTCGGCCGAGCCCCCCAAGACGCGAACGTCGCGGACGTCGGCGCTGCACGCGGGGTCCGGGTTGCGCAGGCAGATCTGCGCCACGGCGCTCGCCGTAGGATCGAGGGTATCGTTCGGGTACTCGAGACCGATGGCCTTGTAGCCCGCCTGCGCGGCCGCATCGAGGATACGCTGGTACGCCGCCGGCCGGCTCCATGTGCCCGGGAGGAACACAAACAGGTGTCCGTTCTGCGAGACCGTCCGGTAATACATCACGTAGTGGTCTTTCAAGAAACGGGTGATCCGCGGGTCGGTGTCGCGCGGCGGGACGCGGGACAGAACTCGTCCCTGATCGGGCCCGAGCGGACTCCGGCTCCGTTCGGCGACGGTGGACGGGAGATCGTTGGCGGCGGCTGCTCGCCGTAGCACGTCCCATGCGCCCAGGTACGACTGCGGCCACGCGGGTGCCGCCGCAACGCCGCAGGCCAACGCCACCCACACCGCCGCGCACGCGATCCGTCCCAGCGGTCTGCGGTGCGCGGGCGCCCGAGAAGACGCAGGGATGGTGATCACGCCTGTTCGCAACGAAGCGCCGGTGCTGTTGGCATTACACGGACTGTGACCGCGAAACGGCCTCACTGTATTTGTAGCGGCATAGCCGGTCCGGAAGTTCCCTCACGATCCGGCGCCGGAGCCGATTGCCGAGTGCGACTCCCACGTGCCGGTCGGATCATCCGCGCGGGGCGCAAGCCTCACACTCCGATCGCCCAAGGTCCCCCAGACGCCAGTTTGCCGGAAGGCCCACCGGCCGCCGAACGATAATACATTCGCTTGAGATGGACCTCGATCCCAGCATCGGTCAGCTCTTCATGGTGGACTTCACGGGGCACACACCCGCGCCCGACGTGATCCAGCTGATCGAGCGCGACGGTATCGGCGGCGTGATCCTGTTCGCCAAGAATATCGCCTCGGCGAGGCAGGTGGCCACGCTGACCAATGCGCTGCAGGAGATCGCCTCACAGGCCGGGCGTCCGCCACTGCTCGTCAGTGCCGACCAGGAGGGAGGGTCTGTCGTCCGGCTGCCTCAGGAAGCGACCCACTTCCCGAGCGCGATGGCTTTCGGCGCGGCGGCCAGCGAGGCCCTTGCCGCATCGGCGGCGGGCGTCACCGCCCGGGAGCTTCGCGCGGTCGGTATCCAGATGAACATGGCCCCCGACCTCGACGTCAACAGCAACCCGGCCAATCCCGTGATCGGCGTTCGGTCGTTCGGCGAAGACCCGCGGCGCACCGCACGGCTGGGGATTGCGGTGATCCGCGCCATGCAGGCGTCCGGCGTCCTCGCGACGGCCAAGCACTTTCCGGGCCACGGGGACACTTCCACGGACTCCCATCTCGAGCTCCCGGTGGTGTCCCATCCTCGCGCGCACTTGGACCGCATCGAACTCCCACCGTTCGCCGCCGCGGTTCGAGTGGGAGTCGGCGCCGTTATGACGGCTCACATCGTCTACCCGGCGCTCGATCCCGAGCGGCCGGCGACGCTGTCCCCCACCATCCTAAGGATGCTGCGCGAGCAGCTCGGGTTCGCCGGCCTCATTGTCACCGATTCGATGGCGATGCGCGCGATCACGGACCGGGAGGCGCCAGGGGAGGCGGCCGTGCAGGCGATCCTAGCGGGCGTGGACATCGTGCTCGCGTGCGGGCCGGCGGAGGCCCAGCGGGAGGCGATCGACGCCGTGCGGCACGCGGTCGCCGCCGGCCGCATCTCCGCACCACGCATCGAGCAGGCTGCGGCGCGGGTGGCGGCGGCCAAGTGCCGGCTCACCCTTACGGAGAACGCCCGGGTGCGGCTGGACGACCTGGACGCGACGGTCGGTATCCCCGCCCACCGCGACGTTGCGGAGCACGTCGCCGAGGCCGCGGTCACGCTCGTGCGCAGCGGCCGATCTGCGATCCCTCTCCCGCCCGGCCCGGTCGCGGTGGTCTCGCTCGCAGGCGCGTCGCCGGGCACAGACGAGCGAGTGGCGGCCGCATTGCGGGACGCCGGACGCGACGCTGCGGCGATCCCGGCCGATTGCGCGGGTGCGATGCGCGGCGGCCCGCTCGTAGTGGTGGTCGGCCCCGACATCGCAGCAGGCGCTGGAGGTGATCCCGCATCGATCGTCCGGCAGGCGCTCGTAGCCGGGCCGGTGGCGGCCGTCTCGATTGGCGTGCCCTACGGGCTTGCCCGCCTACCCCGAGACGTGGGCTGCATCGCCGCGTACGGCTGCGATCCCCCCTCGCTTCGTGCCGCGGCGCGCGTCCTGGCGGGCCGCCTTCAGGCCCGGGGCCGGCTACCAGTCACGCTCCCGGAGCCGCATGAGGCGGGCCCGGAGGCGATCGGCGAGGCGTGACAGGCTCGCGGATCGCGCTTCGAGCAGGTTCCCCGCCCCATCGAGAAAAGACTCCGCGATCGCAAGCGCCTCACAGGTGGCCGTCCGCGCGCCCGCGACGTTGCCGTATCTCGCGCGTGCCTTGGCAACCTCTTCGAGCACGTGCGCCCGGAATCGATCCGGGTGCGTCCACGCCTCCGCTTCCGTCTCCCAACACCGTCGCGCGCGGTCCGCACGGCCGGTGGTCCGGTGAGCGCGCGCGAGCTTTTGGAGCACCCGCCATCGGTCAGCGGGGCCGCCGGTCTCACGGAGGGCCCGCTCGAAGCACTCGATCGCTACTGTGTGTGCACCGCGCCGGCTCACGAGCACGCCCGCACCTTCCCAATCGAGCGGCATCTTCGCGTCGCGAGGAGACCGTAGAATTCGGCAGACCTCGCCATGCAGGAGGACGAGGGCAAGCAGATCGGATCGGTTGTGGGCAAGGACCGGGTCGAGGGTGGTGCGATCCGTGTCGCGCAGGTACCGGATGTAAATTCCGGGGATCTCCCATCCGGGCACGTCGTCGTGCCGTGGCGCGCCCAAGACCTCCGCTTCGAGCACGCTCAGCCGGTGTGTCCCGAGGACCCGGTGCCACAGCCGACGTGCCGGATGGATCAGGTCCGTGTGCGCGTCGAACGTCGCGGGTCTCTGCCGCGCGAGCACGAACCTGGCCTCGATGATCGGCCAGTCGAACCGCTGGCCGTTGAACGTGACGAGGTGCCGTGCCCGTCCGAGGCGCTCCGCGAGCGCCTCGAGAAGATGGCGCTCGCCGGAGAGGCGCCGAAGCAGCAGTTGCTCGACGATCAGGCGATCGTCCTCCAGGTAGGCGAGCCCCACGAGAAATGCATACGTGCCGGTGCCGCCGGCCAGACCGGTCGTCTCGGTGTCCAGCCACACGGTGCGCTCGAGATCATCGACGCCGTCGATCGTGGCGAGTGCCTCGCCGACGACACATCGGCCGTGCCGGTGTCCTCGCCCAAAGGCCGCACGCACCACTTCGGTCCCGTCGCCCGCTCGATCCGATCGATTGACGCATGCGGGCGGCGGCGTGGCCCGCTCCGCCGTGGCGGACGCGCCGGCCGTCTGCGGATCCGGGGCGCGGGTCACGGGGGGGCGTCCTGTGCCTCCCCCGCTCAGGCGCCGCAAGCGGTCCCGTATGCTCTCCCCCGCAGCCGTGGAGACGGCGGGCTCAGGCATGCACGCAGACATGCTTGAGAAGATGCAGGGTGCGCCGCTTTGCTTCCGGGCCGAGCTCGAGAATCGGACCGACGCAGGACGGGCATCCCTGCTCGCAGCCGCATCCCTCGACCAGCGACGCCGCGGCGTCCAGGAGATCGCCGCGCAGGCCGAACAGCCGCTCCGCGAGGCCGACGCCGCCAGGGATCTGCTCGAACAGCGTCACCGTCGGCTCGCCGGTGTGGGGCGATCGGATCTCCACGGTCGACCCGAGATCCCTCGGATCGGTCATCAGGTAGAGGGGAGCGACGTTCTGGAGGGCGTGCGCGACACCGAGCAGCGCGCCCTGGAGCGCGTCGGTGTCCATCTCCGGGACCCGAGTCCGAGGGAAGACCCACCACGCCGCGGTGGTGTGCAGCGTGGTCTCGGGCAGATGAATCGTTCCGAAGCCGACGTTCTCGTGCGTGGCGAGGCGGAGTTTCTTGAAGATCGTCGGCCGGAACGTCACGGCCGCCTCTCCGTGGGCGGCGTCCCCCTCTCGTGAGAACTCCTCGAGCACCCGCACGCTCACCGCGATCTGCGCGTCCGTGTAGTAGTCCACGTCGACCCGCCGGACGTAGGCCTTGCGTTCGGCCCAATCGAGACGATCCACGTGGAACTGCTGGCCCAGGTGCATGTAGATCGCATCCTCATGCACGAACGCCGGCGCCGACGGTAGATCGATCTCGCCGATCACCCGTGGTCGGGGATCTGTCGTATCGATGATCACGACGTTCTCCTGGCTCGCGCTCCGCAGGCTGATCTCCTCGGCCGGGTACGCTTCGGCGACGTAGTGCCAGGCATCGGCGTCGTGGTGCAGCACGCCCTCCTCCTCGAGGTAGGCAAGGATCTCAGGAAGGGTGCTCGGGCCGAACGTCTCGCCGTCCCGCACTGGGAGTTCGAAGGCGGCGCACTTCACGTGACTCGCCAGCACGAGCAGATTGTCGGGATTGATCCGGGCCTGCTCCACGGGCTGGTCGAACAGATAGCCCGGGTGGGTGGCGATGAATTGGTCGAGGGCGCCGCTCGTGGCTACGAACACCGCGAGGGAGCGGTCGGAACGACGTCCCGCTCGACCGATTTGCTGCCAGGCGCTCGCAATCGTGCCAGGGTATCCGACAAGCACGGCCGCCGAAAGCTGGCCGATGTCTATGCCGAGCTCGAGCGCATTGGTCGCCGCCACCGCGCGGATCGCTCCGCTGCGAAGCCCGGCTTCGATCTTGCGCCGTTCGTTCGGGAGATAACCCGCCCGGTATCCGCAGATCGCCTCGGCGTCCAGATGGTGGCGCTGGGCCATCTCCCGAAGGTATGTGGTCAACAGCTCCGCCCGAAGCCGCGTCCGAGCGAAGAAGATCGTCTGAATCCGACCCTTGAGCAGTTCCTCGGTCAGCGCCACCGACTCACGCACTGCGTCCCGCCGGATGCCAAGCGCCGGGTTGACGACCGGCGGGTTGTACACCGCAACCGTCCGCTCGCCGGTCGGGGCCCCGCTCTCGTCCAGCACTGTCACGGGCCGTCCGATCAGGCGCGCCGCGTGCTCCCCGGGATTGCCGATCGTCGCCGAGCAGCAGATGAACTGCGGCGTGCTTCCGTAGAATCGGCAGATGCGCATGAGTCGGCGCAGGACGTTGGCGAGGTGAGAGCCGAAGACGCCGCGGTAGTGATGCAGCTCGTCGAGCACCACGTAGCGAAGGTTTTCGAACAAGCGAAGCCATTTCGTGTGATGCGGCAGGATCGCGGTGTGGAGCATGTCCGGGTTGGTCACGACGATGTGGCCGGCCGCCCGGATCGTCCTGCGCGCGTCCCCCGGGGTGTCCCCATCGTAGGTGTACGCGCCGATCTCCACACCGAGCGCCCGGATGAGCTGCTGCAACTCGTCGACCTGGTCGGCGCCGAGCGCCTTTGTGGGAAACAGGTACAGCGCGCGCGGTCCCCCGCCTCGCAGGATCGCGTCGAGCACGGACAGGTTGTAGCAGAGCGTCTTGCCGGACGCGGTCGGTGTGACGACCACGATGTCGTGCGCCGCCTTGACCTCCGCAAACGCCCGGGTCTGATGCGTGTACAGCCGGCCGATCCCGCATCGAGCGAGGGCGTGTCGCAGATTCGTATCCATGTCCTCGGGGAACTCGGCGAATCGGGCCGGTTTCGCCGGGAGCGTTCGCCAGGTCGTGAATTGGGGCGCAAACCGGGGACGAGTCCGGTAGACGTCGAGTATCTGCTCCAGTGTCATTTGCCGCTCCTGCCAGGGTATATGCTGTTGGGTGTTCCTACCGGCGACCCAACTATCGACGAACGGATGTTCGCCAAGCCGGGAGCGATTCCTGCTGCTGCTCGACCGAGCGTTCGCCACCTCGAACGAATTCTGAGGGGTTTCCGGGATGCGTCGCTTGCGTGAGACGACCCGAGGCAGGCATTCGCGTTTGCAGGTGCGTTGCGAGCGCCTCGAACGAAGCGAGAGGTGCGCTGATGCCCCGGAGTCTACGCTCCGCCTCTTTAGGGCACAACCGCACGGGAGAGGAACACATGGAACGGTGCCGGCGTTTTGTAACATCCTGCGCCGGCCCTTCTGCTGATTCGGGGCATACGGAGGCCACTGGATGCGGTCACCGGAGGGGACCGACAAGGCATTGGAGTTTTTGGCGAGGCTGGCTCGTGAATTTACCGCGGTCCTGAGTCTGTCACACTTGGTGAGCCGTGTCTTGGACTCCATGAGTGAAGCGGCCGGGTTTGATTCCTGCTCCATCGGACTCATCGACGAGGTCGACCCCAATCTGCTCACGGTCGTGGGGGCCACAGGGCTCCGTGCGCATATGCGGGACGCTGTCATTCCCCACAGCCGGGGTCTGCTGTGGGCCGCCATCGACGGCGGCGCACCGCTGAGCGTCCCCGACATGCGGGTGGATCCGCGCGTGTGCGACCGGGGCGCCCATACCGGCTCCGGGATCTTTGCCCCGCTTGTCGCCAGCGGCCGCGCGATCGGAGCCATCAGCGCACACCGGTCGGCGGTGGAGGCCTTCGGCAGCGAAGACCTGGATCTTCTGACCCTTCTTGCGATCTACTTGGGAGGCGTGTTCGAAGCGGCGCGCATGCATGAACGCGTGGCAGGGCTCGCCTTCGCCGATCCGCTCACCGAATTGCCGAACCGCCGCGCGCTCCTCGATCGCCTCGGCGTGGAGCTGATCCGCAGCCGCCGCACCGGCCGTCCCTTCAGCATCGCGCTCGTGGACCTCGACAGCTTCAAGGAGATCAACGACCGGTACGGTCACGCGGCGGGTGACGCCGCACTCCGCGACGCCGGCCGGGCCATGCGGCAGCGAACTCGCGGGTGCGATCTCGTGGTCCGGTACGGCGGGGACGAGTTCGTGTTGCTCTTCCCGGACACCCCCGGGACGATCGCGCAAGCGATCCCCCGGCGGTTCCGGGAGATCCCGCTCTCCCACGAAGCCGTGCAGATGAGACTCACCCTGTCCTGGGGGATCGCGTCCCATCCTGATGACGGCGATTCCGCGGACGCGTTGCTGAAGATCGCCGACGAGCGGCTGTACGCCATGAAAGCCGCCCGATAGACTCGCGGCGGTGCGTCTATGCCCGCGGCTCGCGGGGATGCGGGAGACCGCACCCTCGCGGGTCGGGAACGATACGTCGGTGCTCCGCGAGATAGTTGTAGAGGCGGTCGCCCTGCCCCATCCAACCAGCCACCGTTAGCAGCGGCCGGAGCGGCCACAGCGCAGGAATCAGCCGGGCAAGCACCCGGACCGCGTCGTATCCGCCGTACGCCCTGCCCGTACCGCCGTCCACCACGTACATGCGTGACTGCAGGTCGTCGGGCGTCAACCCCGCGCGCCGATACCGCTCGTCGTCGCGAAACGAGACCACGGAGATCCGCTGCCGCCGATCGAGCCTCGCAAGGACGGCCCCCGCGGCACGGCACCGAGCGCACCACCCATCGATGAACACCAGCACAGGCATCGTACGACGCGGTCACTCCCGGAGCAGCGACACGAACGGGGCGTGTTTCGGCCGCGCGCAAACGCGCCTCCTCCCGTCCCCTTTTATAGCCTAACGTGCAACGCCGCACTCCTTCATCCGGATGAGGCGCGGAGAGGAACGGGCGCCGGGAACCCGGAACTACGGGCACAGACAGTGGGCGCGGATCGTGGCTCCTGTGTGGGCGCACCTTTGTTCGCATGCGGGCGCCAAGCCGCATAGTCGCCGATGAGCGAACTCCTCGTGACAGTCGCGGACGTGATGGTCTCGAACACCATTTCCGTGGCCCCGGACACCACGGTCGACAGCGCGAGCGCGCTGATGCTCGAGCATCGGCTGGGCGGGCTGCCCGTCACCGACGGGCAGCGAGTCGTGGGGTTCGTCGGGGCCGCCCAACTCCTCGGGCAGCCTCAGGACGGCAGTGTTGCGGATGTCATGGTGACACCGGTCGCGTGTGCCACCCCGGATCTGTCGGTGGTGCAGGCGCACGAGATGGCCACCAGCCAGCGCCTCGAGGTGCTGCCAGTCGTCGAGGACGGCCGGCTCGTCGGGCAGGTCTCGCTCGTGGCGATTCTGCAGGCAAAGAGTCAACAGACGGATCCTCTCACGGGTCTCCCGTGGGCCGCCGCGCTGCGCGCGTGGGCCGCCGCCGAGCTCACGCAGGGACACGAGCTGGCGATGGTGTTTGTCGACCTCGACAACTTCGGCGCCGTCAACAAGCTGTTGGGGCACGTCGTGGGCGATGACGTGCTCCGTGCGGTCGCGTCTCTGCTCTCCGCGATCGTGGACGCGACGACGGATCTTCTCTGCCGCTACGGCGGAGATGAGTTCGCCATCGCGACGACGCGACACGACGCCGACGCTCGCGTCTTCGCTGCGCAGGTGCAGGAGCACATCGTGGTCCCGCTGGAGGTGGACGGTGAGACCCGGCGCGTCACGGCGAGCGTCGGTTACGCGGGTGGGCGCCGTCTGCAACGCCGCACCGCCGCCCATGCCGCCGCGAATGTGGACGACCTGCTCTCGCTTTCGAGCCGGGCGTCGACGCGCGCGAAAGAATCGCCGGAGGGCATCGCGCGCCACGCGCCCTGGGACGGGAGACGGACGCCGGCCGCTGCGCCGTCTGCGCCCGTTGAGGCGCGTCTGTGCCTCGTCGAGATCCGGACGTCCAAGGGACCCGATGCGTGTGCCGTCGCCGTCCGGCTGCGGCTGGGCGAGCGGGAGAGCATCGGAACGGCGACCGCACCGGGCGCCTCGACGCGCTTCTCCCATCTCGCCGCGGACGCCGCACTCGCGGCTGTGCTGCGTGCGACGGGCGAGCGGTCCGTTTACGTCGTCGAGGAGCTGACCCAGGTGCCGAGCGGCCCCGGGGTGCTTGCCGTCGTCGTTCTCGAGGACGTCAGTGCCACGCCGCGCCGGTTCATCGGCGCGGCGCGGGGGGTCGATGAGTCGGACGCCGCTACGAAGGCGGTCCTGGACGCACTCAACCGCGTTCTCGCCCGGCCGCTGGCGCAGCTCCTGGGTGCGCAGCAGCATCCTCTCGGCTGACAGGCTTCGTGAGATTCCTGCGGACGGCGCGTGTCAGATGACGTGCAGCAGTTCCGCCGCCGCCGCCGACGCCAAGACGACCAGCCATGGCGGCGTTCTCAACACGCCGAGGAGCAGGTAGGCGAGTAACGCCAGCGCCGCGTCCGCCGGTGCCCGCACGGCGGTGATCCATACCGGCTGGTAGAGCGCCGCGAGCAACACTCCAACCACGGCGGCGTTCACACCTTGGAGCGTCGCCACCACCCGGCGGTTGCGCACGAGCGTGTTCCAGAACGGGAGGATCGCGGCGATGAGCAAGAAGGACGGAAGGTAGATCGCGAGCAGCGCCAGCGCGGCGCCGCCGACGCCTCCGACCGGACCGTGCATCGCAGCACCGAGGTAGGCCGCGAACGTGAACAGTGGACCCGGAACCGCCTGCGCCGCTCCGTAGCCGGCGAGAAACGTGCCGGGGTCGACCCACCCTGGTGGTACTACCCGCGCTTGAAGGAGCGGCAGCACGACGTGTCCTCCACCGAACACGAGCGCGCCGGACTCGTAAAAGGCGCCGACGACACCGAGCGGACCGGCGCCGATGAACCGCTGCGCGATTGGAAATCCCACGAGTAGGACAGCGAATACCGCGCCCGCCGCGATCGCCGCCGCTTTGTTGCCCGAGACCGGCAGCGGCTGCGTGGTCCTCTCCGGCGGGACCACGAAATACAGCCCGTAGAGCGCCCCGAGGACGATGACCCCGAGCTGGATGAGCCCGCTTGCCGGCGACAGCAGGATCAGTGCTGCCGCTGCAAACGCGACCGCCTTGCGGGGCACGTCCGGACACAGTGAGCGGTACATGGTCAACACCGCCGTGGCGACGACCGCGACCGCGGCGATGAGGAGGCCATGGATCCATGCGGCCTCAGTGACGTGCGGGATGCGCGCGATGCCGAGGGCAAATGCGACGAGCGCCACGGCCGAGGGGAGCGTGAAGGCACACCATGCCAGGGCCATCCCCAGGGCGCCGGCCCGTATGAGCCCAACGATCATCCCGACCTGGCTGCTTGCTGGGCCCGGGAGAAACTGGCAGAGCGCCACGATTTGAGCAAACGTCTCTTGGTCGAGCCAGTGCCGGCGCCGGACGAATTCTTCGTTGAAGTAGCCGATGTGCGCGATCGGCCCGCCGAACGACGTCACGCCGAGCCGGAGAAATGCAACGAACACGTCCCACGCGGGGGACCCGCGCGCGTCGCTGCCAAGGGCGCGTTCCGTCATCTTCCGCTCCCCTCGAATGGCGCGGCGTCTGTGCGCGTTGCGTGGCGATGAGCGCTGCGTGACACGTCGGAGGCCCCCGTACTCGCGCCGATGCGGAATGTGCCGTCTACATCATGGCGCGCGTCGCGCCGCCGTCGATCAGGATCGTCGTCCCCGTGATGTAGCTCGCTCGGTCCGACGCCAGGAACACCGCCATGTTGGCGAACTCTCGGGGGTCGCCGTACCGGCCAGCCGGGATGGTGGCGACAGCCTGCCGCTCGATTTCCTCGGGGGTTTTGCCCGTCGCCTTCGCGACGATCTCGTCGAGGGCGCGCGTGCGATCCGTACGGATCCGTCCCGGCGCGAGGTTGTTGACGAGGATCTTGTATGGCGCCAATTCGAACGAAAGCGTCTTCGTGAGCGCGACCACGCCGGAGCGAAACACATTGCTCAGCACCAGTTGTGGAATCGGCACCTTCACGCCGGAGGTGATCACGGTCAGGATCCGCCCGCCGCCCTGCGCTTTCATCGGCCCGACGGCGCCGCGGATCAATCGAACGGCGCTCATCAAGTTCTGCTGAAACGCCTGCTCCCATTGGGCGTCGGTGAGTGCCAGTCCCGAGCCCGTGGGCGGCCCGCCGGCGTTGACCACGGCAATGTTGAGCCGGCCAAACTCCTCCTGCGCAGTCCGCAGCAGGCGTTCCGCGCCTTCCGGGCGTGACACGTCGGCCACAACGCCCACGGCGCGGCGGCCGGTCGAGGTCCCGACCTCGTCCGCCGCTTGGCGGATCGCATCCTCGCGACGGCTGCCCATGACCACGTCCGCACCGGCCTCGGCCAGGCCCTGCGCGATGGCGCGGCCGATGCCGGAGCTGGCGCCGGACACGATGGCGACGCGTCCGGACAGATCGATCTTCATCCCCGTCCCCCTTTCCTCGAATCACCGCATGCGCCCGGCGTGTTTGGATGTCGTGTTCGGGCGTTGCCGCGCCCTTCGCTCGATGTGGGGCACCGGAGCGTCCTATCGGTCGTGCGACCGCATTCGCTCTGGATCGCCTCATTCTCCTCTCGGATCTCGCCTGCGGCGTGAGGATCACCGTGTGTGCCATCGATCGAGGACCCGGTCGGAGGGTCGGCAGGAATTCGTCGGTTGGTCTCGGAACACACTTTCTGGGGAAGAACTAGATACCGGTCCATGCGCCGCACACACTCCACGTACCCGTCACTGCTCGCAGCGACCCCGGCGAGCGTGCGCCGCCTGCTCTGTCTTGCGGCGCTGGTAGGTTTTGTCGCTTTTCAGTGGCCTGCCGCCGGGCTCGCCCAGGGTATCACGATCCCCTTCTCCCCTCCGTCGGAGGGCACTCCGACGCCGTCTCAGCCAACGCCGCCCCCGTCCCAGACGCAGCCGCTTCCGCCTCAGACCGCTCCATCCCCTCCGGGCGGTGCGGTTCAGGTGGCCGTGACCGGGGATCCCGCCCCGGTGGACACGCTGCGTCTTGGCATCGAGACAGCGGTGCGGGAGGTAGTGCCCGAAGCGCGCACGGCCCAGGTCACGCTGGTTTCGGCCACCCCTGCGCTCGCTCCCCTGGACCCATCCGGAGGCGCTACCGTTCAGGCAACGGTGCAGGTGGTGTCCCCGGCGCGGGCGCCCCAGCTCGTGACCGTGCCGGTCGCGGTCACGAACGTGGCGGCGCAGTGGCCGGATGCGCAGGTGCTCCTCGTCAGCAATAGCCCGGAGTCGCTGCCGTTCGGCAAGGTGTTGTACAACGCCTCTCTAGGCAATGGGCAAACGGCGCGGCTTCTCTACCATCATCAGAACGGGTCGAAGACGAGTCGGATGACGATCGAGGTCGCCTTGAGCAACCCCGCCCGTTCTCCAATCACCCTGTGGGTCAACGGGGCGAGCGGAGGCCCGGCTTCCGACGAGCTCCTGATCGGTCACGCGGCGGCCTACCGGTTCCTGGGGCAGTACGCGACTCACGCGGGCTTCCTGATGCAGATTCCGGCGAACACGACAGTGCCTTTACTGTTGCACGACCTGCCGCCGCTCGGGGTCGTGAGCGGAATCGTGCAGCTGTCCCTCGTCACCGGCGACCGTCTGAACCTCCAGGTCGTCGCACGGCTCGCAGGTGAGATGGACCCGCCAACCGACAGCTTCATACCCGACTTCGACAACGTACACCAGCGGGGGGCCTTCGCGAACCCGTACATCGATCGGCAGGTCACGTTCGTCGCGGGCGGATCGCCGGTCATCATGACGCTCGGCGACGACAGGGATCTGATGCGCGAGGGCGCGACCGGGGAGCGGCTTCAGGGAAACTACGGGGTCATCTACACGTTCGAGATCCACGCCAGCAACCCGACCTCCGAGCGCGTGGTTGCCTCGCTCGTTATGCACGCGGACGGTGGCCAGGCGCGGGGCACGTTCATCGTGGATAACCGGCTCATCAACGGGCCGGCTGTGGAGCCGAACGCACCGAAGACCGTCGCGACGATCGCGCTGATGCCGGGGGAGAGCCGCATAGTTCGGATCACGACGATGCCGGAGAGCGGGTCCAACTACCCCGTGCATCTCGTCCTTGGCCCGCCGCCGTAGGCCTGACCCGCGTCGCGGCAGCGCCAGATAGGTCAGGCGTACCCTGCCAGATCGAGATCCCGTCCGTAGCTTCTCGAGCGCTTAGGGCGTTTTTCCGGTCGCGCTCTGCTCCGCAGCGGCCCGCAACGGCGCCACGAGGCGATCGTACGTCACCGTGAGATCCTCGGGAAGCACCTTCACCTCGCCGATCACCGGCATGAAGTTGGAGTCGCCCACCCAGCGGGGGACGATGTGGACGTGCAGGTGGTCGTCGATGCCGGCCCCCGCAGCACCGCCCAGGTTGATGCCGATGTTGAATCCCTCGGCGCGGTACACCTCGGTGATCGCTTCCATGGCCGCCGTCACGAGATGAAACAGCTCGAGCCGTTCGTCCGTGGTGAGTGCGTCCGGACGCGCGACGTGGCGGCGCGGCACCACCATGACGTGGCTGGAGTTGTAGGGAAACGCGTTGAGGATGACGAATGCCTCGTGTCCCTGGTACAAGACGCCGTTCTCCCGGTCGCGCGCTTCCGCCGGCAGCGAACAGAAGATGCACTCCTCGGTTCTGGGTGCTTTAATGTACTCGAGCCTCCATGGGGCCCACAGGTGCCTCACCCGGCCTGACCTCGTCGGAGCTGGACCAGGGCCTCTTGCGCCGCCGCCTGCTCCGCCTCTTTCTTGCTCCGGCCCCGGCCCTCTCCGAGGACCCGACCGCCCACCTCCACGACGGCCACGAACATCCGGTTGTGGTCCGGGCCCTCCTGGCCGATGATCCGATACCGCGGCAGCCGGCGCTCGCGTTGCTGAACGAGTTCCTGCAGCTGGCTCTTGTAGTCGCCCTCCCCCGGTTCCTCGAGCCGGGCGAGATCCTCCGCGAACCAGCGCATTACGCAGTGGTGCGCCACGCCGTACCCCGAGTCGACGTACACGGCCCCCACCAAGGCTTCGAGGGCGTCGGCCAGCAGCGACGCTCGGCCGCGTCCACCGCCCTTCTCCTCGCCCCTGCCGAGGACCAGGTAGCGCCCAAGGTCTAGGGCACGTGCCACGTGCGCCAGCGGTCCCTCGCTGACCACGGAGGCACGCAGGCGCGCGAGGTCGCCCTCGAGCCGTGTCGGGAACATCCGGTACAAGTGATCGCTGACGGCAAGGTTGAGCACGGCGTCGCCCAGGAATTCCAACCGCTCGTAGTTGTCCCCGTGCCGGCTGCGTGCATCCGAGCCCACGGATCCGTGAACCAGGGCCGTGTGGAGCAGCGACCGGTCACGGAAGCGCACGTCCAGCTTAGCCTCCAATTCCGCCAGCGAAGCGTCACGCTCCGGCGACAATGCGGTGGGACCGCCAGGCGCGAGCCCGTTCACGGGCAGTCAGATCCGTGGACTCGCGGCGCGCGGCCCGCGCGCTCTCTCGTGAAACCGTCGAGATGCCGCAACTAGGACGGCCTCCGAAGGATCAGGATGGCGTTGTGGCCGCCAAACCCGAACGCGTTCGACATGGCCACGTCGACACGCGCGGGACGGGCCACGTTCGGAACGTAGTCCAGGTCACAATCCGGGTCCGGTACTTCGTAATTGATCGTCGGCGGGAGCTTCTGCCGCTCGATCGCGAGCGCACACGCGATCAGTTCGACGCCTCCGGCGGCGCCGAGGAGATGCGCCGTCATCGATTTGGTCGAGCTGACGGGGATCCGCTTGGCATCGCTGCCGAAGACGCGCTTGATCGCGAGCGTCTCGAACTTGTCGTTGTAGGGCGTGCTCGTGCCGTGGGCGTTGATGTAGCTCACCTGGGCCGGTTCCAGCCGGGCGTCGTCGAGAGCCATGCGGACCGCCAGCACCGCGCCATCGCCCTCCGGATCAGGCTGGGTGATGTGATACGCATCCGCGCTCATCCCGTATCCGGCGAGTTCCGCGTAGATCCGGGCCCCGCGGCGCTCGGCGTGCTCCCAGGCTTCCAGCAGCACAACGCCGGCTCCCTCACCCATGACGAATCCGTCCCGGCCGGCGTCGAACGGACGCGAGGCCTGCTCCGGCGCATCGTTGCGCGTGCTGAGCGCCTTCATCGAGCAGAATCCCGCCAGGCTGAGCGGCGTGATCGCGGCCTCAGACCCGCCGCAGATCATGGCATCGGCACCGCCCTGTTGGATGATGCGGAGCGCCTCGCCGATCGCATGCCCGCCCGTGGCGCACGCGGAGACAACCGAGAAGTTCGGCCCGCGGGCGCCGACCTCGATGCCCACCGCGCCCGATGCCATGTTGATGATGATCATCGTGGCAAAAAATGGGCTCACACGGCTGGGACCGCGCTCCCGGAGAATCTGGTGCTGCTCCTCCCAGGTGTGAGCTCCGCCGATCCCGGACCCGATCACGACCCCCACGCGATCGCGGTTCCTCGGGGAGATCTCAAACCCGCCGTCGTCCATGGCGAGTCGCGTGGCCGCGATGGCCAGATGGACGAATCGATCGTTTCGGCGTACCTCTTTGCGATCCAAGTACGATGCCGCGTCGAAATCGGTCACCAGGGCTGCGATCTGGCAGTCGAAGGGGCTGGGATCGAACGTCGAGATCCGTCGCACTCCCGACCGCCCTTCCATGAGGGCGTTCCAGAAAACGTCCTTCCCCGTGCCAATCGGGCTGACCACGCCTACGCCCGTGACAGCTACCCGTCGTCGCAATTCCCGCTCCATTCCCGAAATCTCGCGCGCCGTGATCGCCCGCCTTACTCGGCCGGCGCTTCAGTGTGACTCTCGATGTACTTTACGGCCTCGCCGACCGTCGCGATCTTCTCCGCATCCTCGTCCGGAATCTCCAGATCAAACTCTTCCTCCAGCGCCATGACCAACTCGACGACGTCGAGCGAGTCTGCGCCGAGGTCCTCCACGAACTTGGACTGCGGCGTCACCTCACTGGCTTCGACGCCCAACTGCTCCACGACGATCGCCTTCACCCGATCGAACACCGGTGCCATTCCTCGACCACCCCCCTAAGTCTTCCGTCCCACGTTCCGCGCGCGGCCACGTTTGCCTTCCGGAGCCGCGAGCGACGTTCGCCCCGAGCCTCTACCGCATTACCACGCCACCGTCCACGTTCAAGACCTGCCCGGTGATGTACGATGCTTCGTCCGATGCGAAGAATGCCACGGCCGCGGCGATTTCTTCCGCGTTCCCGGTCCGGCCCATCGGGATGTGGCTCAGCACTCGAGCGCGCTGCTCCTCGGTCAACGCCGCGGTCAGCCCGGTCTCGACATATCCGGGGGCGACCGCGTTGACCGTGATGCCTCTCGCGGCCACCTCCCAGGCCACCGCTTTCGTGAATCCGATCACGGCCGCCTTGGCCGCGATGTAGTTCGCCTGGCCGGGATTGCCGACCTCTGCCACGATCGAGGTGATGTTGACGATGCGTCCACGCCGCTGCCGGATCATCTCTCGCAACACGGCGCGCGTGCAGTAGAAGGTACCGTGTAAGTTGATAGCCAGGATCTCGTGCCAGTCCTCGTCCTTCATTCGGAGCAGCAGGCCATCTTTGGTCAAGCCTGCGTTGTTGACCAGGACGTCCAGACGGCCGCGCCACTCAAGCGCCTCGGCGCACAGCTTCCGGCACGCGTCGGCGGACGACACGTCCCCCTGCACGATCAGGCCGGCACCTCCCGCTTCCCGCACCCGGCGGAGTGTTTGTTCCGCCCCAGCCGCGTTCCGGCCGTAGTGCACCACCACCGCAAGGCCGTCTCGCGCGAATCGCTCCGCCACCGCGCCACCGATGCCCCCCGACGCCCCGGTGACCAGCGCGACCCTCGCGTCGTTGCTCATCTGCCGCGCCGCCTCACTGAATCCCTGTTCGTCGGTTCCGCTCCGTTCATCACGGCGATGGCTCGAGCGGCACCGGCGAGCGCACCGGGAGTCCGAGCGCGGTGGCCGTCGCGTGCCACGACTCGAGATCCTCGACGTGCCGCACCTCGGCGTCGACCGTGCGGCGGATCATCCCACCGAGCGTGGTTCCAGGCCCGAACTCCACGAACTGGCGGACGCCCGCGTCGTACATCGCCCGCACGGATTGCTCCCACAGGACTGGAGAGGTGACCTGGGCGAGGAGCGCCCGCCGGATCTCTCCGGCCGCGCGGACCGGGGTCGCCGACACGTTTGCGAACACCGGAATCCGGGCGTCACGAATCGCCACCCGCTCGAGGTCTACGGCCAGGCGCTCCGCGGCCGGTTGCATCAGACGCGTGTGGAACGGAGCGCTGACCGCGAGCGGCAGCGTCCGGCGAGCCCCAAGCGACCTGGCCGTCTCGAGCGCCGCCCGAACCGCCACCGTGTCGCCGCCGATCACGATCTGGCCCGGACTATTGAAGTTGGACGGCTCGACGACGCCGAGATGCTCATGGCGCGCGCACGCCTCGTGCATTTGGACCGGGCTCAAGCCTATCACTGCCGCCATCATCGTGTCGCGTCCGGCGCACGCCTCCTGCATGTATTCTCCACGGACCCTTACCAGCGCTACGGCGTCCTCGAGCTCCATCGCGCCGGCACAAACCAGGGCGGTGTACTCTCCGAGGCTCAGTCCGGCGGCACAGTCGGGCTTCAATGGCAGCGCGGCCAGACACGCGAGGCTCGTAACGAGGATCGCGGGCTGCGTATTCGCGGTGGCGCGAAGCGCTTCCTCCGGACCATGAGCGCACAGCGCCAGCAGGTCGAACCCTAGGGTCGCCCCGGCGCGCTCGAATACTGCGCGGGCGTCTCTGCACTGCTCCGCCAGCTCCCGCCCCATGCCGACATATTGGGCGCCCTGTCCCGGAAAGACCGCTGCGGTCGCCACCCGGCTATGCCACCCCTCTACGGCGAATTACGCGCACGCTGCTACTCGGCTGGCATGCCGTGGGAGGCCGCAGGCTCCCCGAGGCGGCTCACGGCGTCACGGATCGCATCGACCATGTGCGCGCGAACCGATTCCACCGCGAGCGCCACCGCGTTGCGAATCGCCTTGGCTTGTGAACTGCCGTGGCTGATGATGCACACCCCGCTGACCCCGAGAAGTGGGGCACCGCCGTACTCAGTGTAGTCCATCCGGCGTTTCACCGCACGGAGGCCGGGCGCCGCGAGCGCCACGCCGAGCCGGACGCGAGGTCCGCGGGTCAGCTCCTCCCGCAGCAGCGCGAAGATGCCCAGTGCCAGGCCCTCTCCGAACTTCAATACGAGGTTCCCGACGAATCCATCGCACACCACCACGTCGGCGACCCCGTCGAAGAACTCCCGGCCCTCGACGTTGCCGATGAAGCGCAGCCCGGATTGCCGGAGCAGTTCCGCGGCTCTGATGACGAGGTCGTTGCCCTTCGTCTCTTCGGTCCCGTTGCTGAGCAGGCCGACCCGGGGTTCCGATATGCCGAGAACGCGGGCGTAGACGCTGCCCATGACCGCGAACTGCACCAGGTGCTTGGGGCGGCAATCGACGTTGGCGCCGACATCCACGAGAATCGCGCGACCGCGGGTGGTGGGAACCGCCGCAGCGATCGCCGGGCGGTCGATGCCTTCAACGCGTCCAAGCCCGAACAAGGCGGCCGCCATAGCCGCGCCGGTATTGCCGGCGCTGACCATCGCGTCGGCTTCTCCGCGGCGCACGAGATCGATCGCGACGGGGATCGAGGCCCGGCGCTTGCGACGCAGCGCCATGGCGGGTGCCTCCGCCATGGCGATGACCTCGGGCGCGTCCTCGATGCGGACCCCCCGCGCGCCGCCGGTGTGGCGCAACTCTTGCTCCAGGACGCGGGCCTGACCGACCAGGATGACTTTGACCCCGAGCGTTCGTGCCGCCTGGACCGCCCCGGCGACCACCTCGCGCGGCGCATGATCGCCGCCCATCGCGTCGACAGCCACGCGCATGGCGCCTTCCTGGCCTCTCATCGCGCGAACGGATGCATGCAAGCGCCTCAGGATACTCCAGCCGGCAGGAACGAGAGGCGGCGGCCGCTCATCTCAGGTCTTGGACTTTTCCTCTTCTTCCCGCACTTCGATGACTTGCCGTCCGGCGTAGGTTCCGCACGTCGGACACACGCGGTGCGGGACCATCGGCGAATGGCACTTTGGGCAGCGCACGAGCGTCACCGTCCGCGCCTTGAAGTGGGCACGCCGCTTGGCCGTCCTCGATTTGCTAAATCGCCGTTTCGTCAGCCCCATCGGTTACTCCCCTTCCCGGCGTGAGCGCTCCACCCCGCGCGTCCTCTTGGCGACCGGGGGCGCCCCATCCCCTGTCCACTGCCGCAAGCCTTCCAACCGGGGATCGACCTCCTCGGTATCGCAGTCGCATCCCCCGGCGTTGCGGTCGGCGCCGCATTTCGGACACAGCCCCTTGCAGGTCGGCGAACACCGCGGGCTGATCGGGATTGCGAGCGCGAGGTGCTGGCGAACCAACTCCGTCAGATCGACCAGGTCGCCCGACCCGATCGGCGCGATGAAGTCGTCCGGCCCCAACACCTGTTCGTTCGCGTCGCCACCCCCCGCACGACTGCCGTGGGGCGTCGCCGTTTCGGCCCGCGCTGGTTTTGGCCCACGGCGGTTTTGGTCCACGCCGTGGGTCGAGGACTGGCCACGCCGTGGGCTGAGGACCGGCCGCGCCGTAGGCACAGCGGCAGGGCCTGCGAATTCGCGGCGTTCGCCCGCGCGATCTCGGTCGGGCGGGACCGTCGTCCGGTGACCGAATTCTTCGTCGACGTCCACCTCAAGCGCCTGCGAAAACCTCGCGAGGCATGCTCCGCAGATCAGCCCGGCAACCGCCGAGACTCGGCCGTGCACGTACACCGTTCCTCCGGTCCCGCGCAGCACGAACTGGCCGCGCACCGGGCCCGCCAGGATCACCTCGTCGGACGGCGGCTCGAGCCGTTCACCAAAGGCCACCACCCGCGTGGCGCCCGCGGTGAGCAAGTCGCCAACGTAGGCGCGCACATCCCCACCTCACGCCACGTGCCCGGGCATCGCTCCCGGGCACACCGGCTCATTATACGGACGCCATTTTCTCGTTGTCAAGGCGGCCCGCCGTCGCGCCGCCTGGACCCACGCCGTTGCGGTCCCCGAGGATGGCCTTGCTGCGCTTGATCGTCGAGAGCACCCGTGACACTTCGGCGTCGAGACGTTCGAATACTTTGAGCGCGTACAGGTCGGCCTGACGCCGAACGTCCTCCGCCTCCTTTGTCGCCTCGGCGCGCAGCGCCTGCGCTTCGAGCTCGGCACCCCGCACGACTTCGGCTTCGACGCCGCCCCGTGCGCGTTCCTGGGCTTCGAGGACGATGCGGCGCGCTTCGTCCTGGGCGCGTCGCAACACCGCTTCGGCTTCCGTTTGCGCGTGCTGGGCGCGCGTCGCTCCGTGGGAGATGAACGCACGAAGCTGCGCCACCAGCGCGCGGGCTTCCTCGAGCCGCGAACGTCGTCCGAAGATCGAACCCCCGGACTCAAGCAGCACCTCGAGGCGGTCCACGCACTCGGTCGCGGATCGGAGCGACGGGGCGTTATCGGAATTGGTCATGCGTCCTCACCTCGCGTGCGAAGATGTAATCCGGCGCAGGTGCTGCGCGACGCCGGCTGGGACGAGCCCCGCGACGGATCCGCCGAACGCGGACACCTCCCGGATCAGCGTGGAGCTGAGGTACGCGAGCTCGGGGCTCGTCATCATGAACACGGTTTCGATCGCCGGACTCAGACGCTTGTTCATGGCGGCCATCTTCAACTCGTACTCGAAGTCCATCATCGCGCGCAGGCCTCGCACGATCACCCTCGCGCCCACGCGGCGCGCGAAGTCGACCGTCAGGCCGTCGAACGGCCGCACTTCGATGCCCTGGCGCCGCGCCACCGCGGCGCGGAGCATCGCGACGCGCGCCTCGACCGGAAACAGCGTGTCCTTCTCGACGTTCGTCAACACCCCGACGATGACGCGCCCGAACATCTGGCGCGCCCGCACGATGATGTCCAGATGTCCGTTGTGCACGGGGTCGAACGTGCCCGGGTAGAGCGCCGTCTGGATCCGGGTCATCACGCGCCACCGTCGGGCTCGTAGAACCACACGCCCGTCTCGCCATACCGCGCCGCCCGGACCCGCCGCAGCCCGGCGACCTCGCCGGGATCGTCGCGCCAGTGTCCCTCGACAACCGCCACCGCCCCTGGCGTAAGCACCCCGGCCTCGACAAGGGCGCGCAGCGCGCGCACCTGGAGCCGCTGTCCGTAGGGCGGGTCCAGGATCACGATGTCGAACCGCACGCCCTCGCGTCCGAGGGCGGCGACCTCCGTCAACGCGTTGGCGCGGCGGACGGCGCCGAGTCCTTCGACTCCGGCCGCACGGAGGTTGTCGCGAATGATGGCCGCGCTCCGAGGATCGCGCTCGACAAACACCGCTTCCCGGGCGCCGCGGCTCAACGCCTCGATCCCGAGCCCCCCTGTTCCGGCGAACAAGTCCAACACACGGGTCCCCCCCAGACGCGGCGCGAGCGCATTGAAGATGGCTTCCTTCACCATGTCCGACGTCGGCCGCGTCGCGGCTCGCGTGGCTGTCCGGAGCCGCGTCCCTTTCGCCGCCCCCGCCGTCACACGCATCCTGCTATCGCTCCAACGCGCACCATTGCATCCGTCGCCCGGTCGTGAAGTCGCCAGTCTCCGGGAAGGGGCCGGGCATGTTCCTCCGCATCAACCGACTCGCGCATTCTCGGGCCGCGCCGCCCGAAACCGGACGCGCAGAGCCTGCGCGATCTCTTGGTGCTCGGCACGCCGCAAGGCCGGGTCCCGCTCCAGCAGGTCTGCCGCATCCCGTCTCGCCCACTCGAGCCACTCGTGATCGCGCAGCAGGTCCGCGACGCGCAGATCGCTGATCCCGTGCTGCCGGCGGTCGCCCAACAACTCGCCCACTCCCCGCAACTCGAGATCCCGCTGTGCGATCCGGAAACCGTCCGTCGTTCCGACCATGACCTCGAGCCGCGCCCGCCCCTCGTCCGTCTTCGGATCGCCGACGAGGACGCAACGCGACTGCTCCGTGCCCCGTCCGACGCGTCCGCGAAGCTGGTGGAGTTGAGACAGACCGAAGCGGTCGGCGTCCTCGATCACCATCACGGTGGTGTTCGGGACGTCGATCCCGACCTCGATCACCGTCGTCGCCACGAGCACATCGGTGCGTCCGTCCCGGAGTGCACGCATCGCGCGCTCGCGCTCGTCCACCTTCATTCGCCCGTGCAGCACGTCGACGCGAACGTTCCGCAGCGCCGTTCCCGAGAGGCGCGCCGCCAGCGCCGTCGCCGCCTCGGCCTGCAGCTTGTCGGATTCCTCGATCAGCGGGCACACGATGTAGGCCTGCCGTCCCTGCGCCACCTGATCACGGACCCACTCGTAGATCTTGGGACGCTGCGCGGGAGAGCGGACGTACGTCAGGATTGGCGAGCGTCCCGGTGGGAGCTCGTCTAGAATCGAGACGTCCAGGTCGCCGTACAACGTCAGCGCGAGCGTCCGTGGGATCGGGGTCGCCGTCATCACGAGCACATCGGGGTGGTCCCCCTTGTAGCGCAGCGCCGCCCGTTGCGTGACGCCGAACCGGTGCTGCTCGTCGACCACCACGAGGCCCAGGCGGTGAAACTCGACATCGCCTTCGATCAACGCATGCGTGCCGACGACCACGTCCGCCAGACCCTCCCGCACCGCCTCCAGCGCGTCCTCGCGTGCCGTCCGCCCGAGGCCGCCGACCAGCAGCGTGACCGTCAGCCCGAGCGGCGCGAGCAGGGTTCGCAGCGTCAGGTAGTGCTGGCCGGCGAGGATCTCCGTCGGCGCCATGAGCGCTCCCTGGGCGCCGCCGCCGACGCACCGCAGCAGCGCGGTCGCGGCGACGACCGTCTTGCCGGAGCCGACGTCCCCCTGAAGCAGTCGGTTCATCGGGTGCGGCCGTTCCATGTCGTGCAGCATCTCGGTGATGACGCGGAACTGCGCACCCGTCAGCGTGTACGGGAGGCTCCTGTGGAATCGCGCGACGAGCTCGCGGGCGTCCCCGTACCGCACGCCCCGGGGGGACGCCGCCCGCGAGGCCTTTTGTTGGAGGAGCAGCAACTGGAACAGCAACAGCTCCTCGTACACCAGGCGGCCTCGCGCGCACTCGTAGTCGCCGAGCGTGTCGGGAAAGTGCGCCTGACGGATTGCCCGTTCGACGTCCGGGAGCCGGTACTGCGCCCGCAGCCGACCGGGGAGCCACTCGCGCAGTGCGCCGGCGTGGTCTTCCAGCGCGCGCGCGACGATCGTGCGCATGACACGCTGGCTCAGCCCCTCGGTCCCGGCGTACACGGGCACGATCCGGCCGACGTGGAGGCTGTCTTCCCCCTCTTCGATCGCTTCGAACTCGGGGGCGGTCATTTGGATCTCGCCGGCTTGGCGCTGCACGCGTCCGTGCAGGACCACGCGCGTGCCCGGCGGCAACTGTCGGGCAATATACGGTTGGTTGTACCAGACGGCGTGCAGGACCCCCGATCCGTCGGTCACGGCGGCCTTCACGATCACGAGGCGGCGCCGACGCGGCCGGAACTGCCGGACGCGTACCACGGTCCCCTGGACCGTCTCCAGCGCCCCGTGCGCCACGTCGTAGATGCTGCGGAGGTGGCTGCGGTCCTCCACACGGCGCGGCAGCCGGTACAGGAGGTCCAAGACAGTTGCAATCCCCAACCGGCCCTCGAGCAGGCGGGCGCGCGCGGGTCCGACCCCGCGCGCGTACTGGATGGGAGTGTCCAGGCCGACGGAATTCCCCCGGGGTTCCCGAGGCGCTCGGGCAGGGGCCGCGGCGGAGGTGACGATAGCGCCGCGGACTCCACCGTGAGAAGATGCCGAGGCCGCAGGCGTTTGCGCTCGCTCAACGGCCTCGTGCGATGGGCTGTCCCTCCGGATGATCGCCATGGCGCCCGCTTTCCGCGTCAAATTGCACAGTCGCCCCGGGGCGTGCCTGGCCGGATACGCACGACTGCCGTGGCATTCTACGCCGGGTGCGTTGCCCCTGCTCGCGGTCGTGTGGTACACTGATCCGCGGCAGATCGAAGGGGAGGATTCTTCATGGCGCGTCGTTGCGCGGTGTGCGGTAAGTCGCCGAGCACCGGGTATCTCGTCAGTCACTCGCACCACAAGACCAAGCGGCGGTTTCTACCCAACCTGCAGCGAATCCGCATCGTGCTCGACGGCGTGCCGCAGCGGGCGCTGGTGTGCACCGCCTGCGTCAAAGCCGGCAAGGTCAAGCGGACCGCTTGATCGCGGGGCGGGACCCACGCTCACATGAGCTGCGTGGACCCGCTCCCGAGCCTGGCGATCAACTCTTCCACGTCGTCCCGACCCAGCACGTAGCGGTCTCCGCAGAACCGGCACGTGACCTCCGCCTGGCCCTCCTGGGCCAGTAATGTTTCCAACTCCTTCGTACCGAGAGTGAGAAGCATTTCTTCGACCCGCTGCCGCGTGCACCGGCAGTGAAACCGGACCGGGCTGACTTCTCCGAAGGCCGGCTTCCATCCGCCGAGCGCGACGGTGAGGATCTTCTCCGGCGTGCACCCTTCGGCGACGAGTTGCGTGATCGGTGGCATCCGCCGCGCCCGAGCCTCGAGGTCGGCGACCACCTCCCCGGGTGCACCGGGCAGCGCCTGCACGCAGAGCCCTCCGGCCGCGATCACGCGGCGGTCGGGCCCGACGAGCACCCCGAGCGCGACGACGGACGGCAGTTGCTCCGACCGGGCGAAATACGCGGCGAGGTCCTCGGCGATCTCTCCCGACACGAGCGGCACGGATCCATGGTAGGGCGTGCGAAGCCCGACGTCCCTCGTCACGTGGAGCATCCCCTGCTTCCCGACCAGCCCTCCCACGTCGAGCTTGTGCGCGGGGGTCGCGGGAAGATCGGCCTGTGGGTTCATGGCGTAGCCGCGGACCAGGCCGTGCGCGTCGGCCTGAGCGACAATCGCTCCAATCGGACCATCGCCGAGCACGCGGAGCAATACCGAGTGACCGTCCTTGAGATCTGCCCCGAGTAGCGCGGCCGCCGTCAGGCTGCGCCCCAGCGCCGCTGTGGCCGTTGGGGAGGCGGTATGCCGAATCCGGGCGTCCTCGACCATCTGCGTAGTGACCGTGGCCACGGCACGAATCCGCTCGCCGGCCGCGGTTCCCCGGATCATGTAGTCTCCCTTCGCTTCGGCGCTCATTCGTACCCCTTCGCTCCGCATGTTGGCGCTCAGTGGTGGTCTGTGGATCCGCGCCGACGATCGACGCGTGACGGACGACCGGGACGCACCCTACCCTGGTGCGCGCGCGGCATACAGCGGGTCCGTGGGCCCGTGGCCGTGGCCCAGCGGGAGCGCTCCTTCGATCGCGCGCGTGATGAACTGCTTTGCCGCCCGGACCGCTTCTACGGGGCTGGCCCCGCGCGCCAGCTGGGCGGTGATCGCCGCCGAGAAGACACACCCGGTGCCGTGCGTATGCGGCGTGAGCACCCGCGGGCCCTCGAGGTGCTCCACCGCATGTCCGTGGTACAGCACGTCCACCGCGGCGCCCTCGAGATGTCCGCCCTTGACCACCACGTACTGGGGCCCCAGCGCCGCGATGGCGCGTGCCGCGTCTCCCATATCGGCGAGCGTCCGGATCTCGCGCCCGGTCAACGCCTGCGCCTCATGAAGGTTCGGTGTGACCACCAGCGCGAGCGGCAGCAACTCGCGTCGGAGCGCGTCCACCGCCTCGGGGCGCAGCAGCGCCGCGCCGCTTTTCGAGATCATGACCGGATCGATCACCAGGGTGCGAAGGCCGTGCCGCCGGACGCTCTCGGCGACCGCGCGAATGATCGCCGCACTGCTCAGCATCCCCGTCTTGGCCGCGTCGACGCCGATGTCGGTGACGACCGCGTCGATCTGCGCCGCCACGACCTCGGGCGGGATCTCGGCCACCGCGGTCACGGCCGTCGTGTTCTGGGCGGTGACCGCGGTGATCGCCGTCATTCCGAAGACACCCAAGGCGGAGAACGTTTTCAGATCCGCCTGTATGCCCGCACCACCGCCGGAGTCAGACCCCGCGATCGAGAGCGCGCGTGGAATCCGCATGCGTCTCCTTTCCCGACGGGGCATGCCTTCGGTCGGAGAGTGCGTGGTGCCGCAGCTCTCTCGCCGCCGCGGCTTGCACCCGGAGATGATCCCATCCCGCCGGAGCGAGCGGCGCACGCCGCCCGTCGAGCCCGACGAGCCAGCGACCTTCTCGGCGTGATGTGATTTCGCCGATCCGCGTCAATGGCACGTCCGCCGCGCGCGCGATGCTCGCTGCGGACGCCTCGAACCGCGGCCGCGACGTGAACAGCAACTCGAAATCCTCCCCGCCTCCCAGAGCCCAGGCGTACGGGTCGGCCCCGGCAGCCCCGGCAGCCTCGGCGAGTCCGCGTGCCATCGGCAGGCGGCCGAGCTCCAGCCGGACGCCGACGTTGGACGCCTCGAGGATGTGGACCAGGTCACCCGCGGTCCCGTCGCTGATGTCGATTGCCGCCGTCACCGCGGAGCTCGCGGCGAGCGCGACGCCGGCCGCGAGCCGCGGCGTCGGTCGTCGATAGGCCCCGCGCAGAGCACGGCCACCCGGCACGCGCAGGCGCGGGCGGGTCGCGAGGAACAACCCCGCCCTTGCCTTCCCCACGGCACCGGTGACCCACACCCCGTCCCCGGGCCGCGCGCCGGCCCGCGTGAGTGCACGCTCGACGTCCCCGAGCACCGTGATATCCAGCACGAGCGGCCCCGCGGTGCCGGAGACGTTCCCGCCCGCCACGACGACGCCGTACGCCCTCGCGGCGTCCCCCAGTCCTCGGTAGATCCCTTCGACGTCACGGAGCCTGACCCCCTGGGGCACCAGCACGGAGACGAGCGCGTACCGAGGCGTGCCACCCATCGCCGCGATGTCGCTCAGGTTGATGGCGAGCGCACGCCAGCCGACGTCCGACGGTGTGCTCAGGTCGAGCCGGAAATGCACTCCCTCCACCTGCGCATCGCACGTAGCCAGCGCCCGCCCGGGAAACGACAGCACCGCCGTGTCGTCGCCGATGCCGGTGCTGACACCGCGCCCCGCGGACGGGACCAGCCGGGTGAGCCTCGCGATCAACGCGAACTCTCCGAGTTGGCTGGCCGTGCGATCCCGGCTACCCGGCGAGCGCCGCATCCACCTGTTCCCGCAGCTTCCGGGTCGCCTCGATCATGTCGTCCGCGAGGGTGACGGCCGTGACCACCGCCACGCCGGACGCACCTGCCCGGATGACGGCGGCGGCGTTCTCGATCGTGATTCCGCCGATGCCGACCACGGGCAACGACGACGCGCCGCGGATCTCCCTGATGCGCCCGAGACCCACCGGAGCCCCTGCGTCCGCCTTCGTCGTCGTCGCGTACACCGCTCCGACGCCGAGATAGTCCGCGCCGGCCCGTTCCGCCTCTTCGGCCTCCCCGCGTGTGGCCGCAGAGACGCCGAGCCAACGGCCGGGCCCCAGCAGCGCACGAGCCGCCGCCGCAGGGAGATCGTCCTGCCCAACGTGCGCCCCGTCGGCGCCGGCGGCCGCGGCCACGTCCACCCGATCGTTGACGATCAGCGTAACCCCGGCATCGCGGCAGATCGACGCGACCCGGCGCGCGGTCTCGACCATCACACGCACTGGTTCGCACTTCATCCGGAGCTGGACCGCGGTCGCGCCCCCGCGGACGGCGGCCGTGGCGATCTCGAGGTGCGAGCGCCCCCGCGCCCGCTCACCGTCGGTGATGACGTAGACCCGCCAATCCGCGCGCGTCCTCATGTCCGGACTCGCGCGCGGCGCGTGACGGTGTCGGCATCCAGGGCGGCAAGCGCATCCATTAGCGATGTGCGAAACGTCCCGGGGCCGGGTGAGCCTTCCGCGGCGCACTCGGCAGCAACCCCGTAGCAAATCAGCCCCGCGCTCGCGGCGCACAGGATATCCGGCTCGACGGCGCAAAACGCGCCGACGATCGCGCTCGCCATGCACCCGCTGCCGGTGATCCGCGTCAGGAGCGGGTGGCCGTTCTGCACGTGCACCGTGCGCGCGCCGTCGGTCAGGAGATCGATTGGGCCGGTTGCGGCGACGACCGCGCGCGTCTCCCGCGCAAGTCCACGCGCCAGCTCGTCCAGCGCGTCGACCTCTCCCATCGCATCGACCCCGCGGATCGCTCCGGCGCGCCCGGCCAGCGCCGCCACCTCCCCGGCGTTGCCGCGAACGCATGCGACCCGCACGGCCTGGAGCACGCGCCGCGCCTGAGCCGTGCGAAACGCAGTGGCCCCGGCTCCCACCGGGTCGAGCACCACGGGCACGCCGCGCGCGTTCGCACGGCGGCCCGCCCGCACCATTGCGTCGACGATCTGGGGCGTGGGCGTTCCGATGTTCAGGACCACCGCGCCTGCCGCCGCCGCCACTTCCTCCACTTCCTCGACCGCGAGCGCCATCACGGGGGCGGCGCCGACGGCGAGGGTGACGTTGGCGACGTCGTTCGCGGTGACGATGTTCGTGATATGGTGAATGAGCGGGCTGCGCTCGCGCACCCGCAACAGCAGCGCCGCGGCGCGTGCTGGGGCGATCGCCGGTCCGGCTACGCCACGCGCCACGCGTTTACCACTGGCACGCGGCGCAGCGCCCGGAGCACCACGTAGCCGAGCAGGGTCCCGGGAACGCTCGCGGACAAAAACGCAATCTGGAACCACGCCCAGGTGTGATGCGCACCGATCAACGGTTGGAACACCAGGGCGGCGATCGTCGCCCCGATCGGTCCCGTCCCGATGGGCTCGCACAATGCGGCGGCGTCGTTGCGGAACAAGCGGTATGCGTAGCCCACGACGAGCGCGCCGAAGGGGCTGCCGGGAAACGCGAACAGCGACCCGGTGTGGAGGCTGTAGCGGAGGACGGCCGTCACGAGGGCCGCACCTGCCGCGTACCAGGGTCCGAGCAGGACGCCCGCCACTGCGTTGATCGTGTGCTGGAACGGGGCGACGCGCGCGGGGCCAAGCGGGATGCTCAACGGTCCCAGCGCCGTCGCCGCGGCCGCGAACACGGCGGCCAGCACCAGGCGCCTCAGCTGTGCCCTGCCGTCTGACGAACCCGGTGTGCTCATATCGACCACTCCTCCATTCGCCATGCCATCTCCCAGAACAGGTACTCGTGCCGCTGGCTCGCCAGAAACACGTCGCGCAACGCCGGCTCGCGGGACAAAGGAAGATCCGCCGTGAGATCGTCGAACGCTCCGGCCATCCACTGCGCCATCGCGGCGTATTCCTCGGAGGTGTACATCCGGATCCAGTTGGCGTACAGCGGCTGATGCTCCGGCAATCCGGCCGCCCGCAGCCGTCTTGCGACTTCCCAGTAGCCGTGCGCACATGGGAGCACCGCCGCGAGGATCGCGGCCAGATCCATCGTCTCGGCGACGAGCCGGAGGTGATTGGTGTACGCCACGGTCGCGGGCGCCGGACGCGTGTCCTCCAGGACCTCGGGAGCGACTCCCGCGGCCCAGCATGTCTCCCGGTGCAGGTCCATCTCGGTGTTGAGCGTGAGGTTCAGCACATCGGCGAGGCGTGCGGCCGTTGCAAGATCGTCGGCTCGCGCCACCCCGAGGGCCAGCACGCGGCAGTACTCGACCAGGAACCGGTAATCCTGCCGGAGGTAGAATTGGTAACGGTCGCCGGGAAGCGTTCCGTCGCCGAGCCCCAGCACGAACGGATGGGTCTGAATCCGTTCCCGGAGCCCCGCGGCGTCCTCCTGGAGCCGTTCAAACAGGCTCAATGCTCACTCCTCCTCCTTGCGCATCGTCGAGAAAGGCGAGGATGGGCCTCACCGCCTGCGCGAGGTGACATCGTTCGCGATTCCGCAGGCATGCTCGCCTTCGGCTACGGCATGAGATTGACGAACAGATCATGCGCCGCCACCGGCGTCGTGATGACCTTGTGGGACGCCATCCACTGGCTGAACGCTTCCCAGTTCGCCGCGCTCTGTGTCTGCCCCCCGGCGTAGTACGGAAGCGTCGCCTGGAACGAGCGCTGGTTGAAGGTATCGTTCAGCGTGGGGTTGAGACGCGTGTAATCCCTGAACGCGGCCTGAGGATGCGTCTCCGTAAAGGCGAGGCCTCGGGCCACCGCGGCCACGAACCGCTGGAGCACGGGGCGCCGCGACGCGATCTCGTGATCGCGCGCGATCAGGACTAGCTCGTAGAACGTGGGCACGCCGTACCGCTCGGGTTCGAACATGCCGACCGCCTGCCCTTGCATCTCGATCTGCACCCGCTCGACGTTCCGATAGGCGCCGACGACGGCGTCCACCTTGTACGAGAGCAGTCCGGGCACGAGGTCGAATCCCACGTTGATCATCTTGATGTCGGAGGGCGTGCCTCCGTCGCTGCGGACGATCTGGTCCACGAGCGCATCCTCGTACCCGGTGACTGCAAACCCGACCCGGCGCCCGGCGAGATCCCTCGGCGTCCGAATGCCCGATCGCTTGAGGAACATGATCGTCGTCAGCGGCTGGCCGACTAGGATGCCGATGCTCTTGACCGGCAGTCCCTGTGCCCGGGCCATGACGACGCTCGGCTCGTAGCTCACCGCGATGTCGGCGCGGCCGACCGCCGCGAGCTTGAGCGGGTCGTCGGCATTCGCGGGCACCTGCAGCGTGACGCGAAGATCCGCCTGCGAGAAGTAGCCTTCCCCAAGCGCAGCGTACAGAGGCACGTGATCCGGGTTTGGGAACCAGTCCAGCATGAACGTCACCGGCTCGAGCCCGGCCGCCCCGGTCGGGCCCGGGGCCGGCGCAAGTACCCCGATGACCGTCGCCAGGAGCACCGCGACGCCCGCGGATGCCCACCGTCTCACGTCACACCTCCTGCCCCGCCCGCGCTACCGGGTCGCGGGCCGCTCCCCGCGGCGCCACGGCAGCACGAGCCACTCCGTCCCCGAGACGGCGACGAACAAGATCAGCGCCATGGTGCTCAGGTACACGATAGCGGCGAAGACTCGGTCGATGTGGAGCTGCGCGTTCGCATGGATCATCTCGAAGCCGAGCCCGCGGGTCGCACCGACCCATTCGCCGATCACCGCTCCGATGACGCTCGTCGCCACCGCAATGCGCACGCCCGAGAAGACAAAGGGCATCGCCGCCGGTATCCGGATCGTGTAGAGGATCCGCCGCTGGCCGGCTCCCAGGATGCGCAGCAGGTTCACGAGGTCCTCATCCGCCGCGCGCAGGCCGTCAACGGTGTTGACGACAATCGGGAAGAAGACGATCAACGCCGCCATTGCCACCTTCGACGCCATGCCGTACCCGAACCAGACGATCAGGAGCGGCGCGATAGCGAACACGGGAACCGTCTGGCTCGCGATCACGAGGGGATAGACCGCGCGCTCGATCGTCCGCGACGAGAAGATCGCCAGGGCGAGCACGATGCCGACCACGAAGGCGACGGCAAATCCCAGCAGGACTTCCGCCAGCGTGACGGCCGCGTCCCCGAACAGCATGGCTCGATCAGAAACCAGCACCTCAGCGATGCGGCTCGGTGGCGGGAGGATGTACACCGGCACCCCGAACATTCGAACCGCCCACTCCCACACGACGAGGACCGCGGCAAACAAGCCCGCCGGTGGCGCAACACGGCCCGTCCAGCGGGCGGCGAACCGAGCCAGCGCGGCCGGTCCCGGGCGTGATCCCCGGCCCGCGGTGTGGACACGGTCGAGCGCCACCGCGGCGACGTGGCGGGGACCCGACGCGCTCAACCGCCGACCCCCGCGGGTGACGCGCGCAGCAGTTCGAGAATCTCCGCCTTGAGGCGCACCACGCCCTCGTCCGTGGGCTGGCGCGGTACCGGCGCCGCCACGGGCAGCACGGCACGGACCCGGCCCGGGCGTTCGGTGAGCACGTAGATGCGATCGGACAGGAGCACCGCCTCCTCGACGTCGTGGGTGATGAACAGCACAGTCCGTCGAAACTCGCTGCGCAGCCGCAGGAGGTAGTCCCGCATCGCGGTGCGCGTCATGGCGTCGAGGGCGCCGAACGGCTCGTCGAGCACGAGCATTTCGCGCCGGCACAGGAGCGTGCGGACTAACGCGACCCGCTGGCGCATCCCCCCGGACAGTGCGGCCGGGTACGCATGCCCAAAGCCGTTCAGGCCAAAGACCTGCAGCAACTCCCCCGCTTCCGCCCGAGCAATGGCGCGGTCGACGCCGTGAACCTCGAGTCCGAGCGTCGCATTGTCGAGCACCGTGCGCCACGGCAACAGCAGATCCTTCTGCTGCATATACGCGACTCGTCCCCGGGTGCCGCCAAGCGGCGTCCCGTCCAAAAGGACCGTGCCCTCGTCCGGAGGGAACAGGCCGGCGACGATGTTGCACAGCGTGCTCTTGCCGCATCCGCTGGGCCCGAGCAGCGTGACGAACTCGCGCTCCGCCACGTGCAACGAGACACCCGCCAGCGCCTCCACCGACGCGCCCCGGGCCGCCCCGGACGTCCGGTCGTCCGTGCCGGGGGCGCGGAAGCGCTTGACGACACCATTTACCTCGAGTTTTGCGCGCATTTCCCCTCACCCGGACCGCCCGGCAAGCAACAGCGCCGCCCCCGGAATCGGGGCGGCGCTTCTACGGCCTCCCTCCGCTGGCATTACCCAGATCAGGTTCCGGGGTCGATGGCGGTCGTAGCCATCCTCTCAGCCTGGTCGTCCCAAGCTCCCCCATGCTATGCAATTGTCGGCAACCTGAGTATACCACAACGCCATAAAGGCACGACAACGTCGAAGTCCGTTGGTAGTGTACGGTGTTGTGTGTAAAAGCAGGACCCTCAAAAGGGAGGGCGTACCCCGACCTGGACAACCATACGAAAAGGAGGGATACGCCCGTGGCCAGTGTTGCAGCACTGACCGATCTC
>Ga0187784_10000142_pt1 | contig 45472 bp, 42 predicted proteins | sample 1015_SJ02_MP15_2_FD_132964 | JGI IMG/M metagenome (GOLD analysis project Ga0187784, IMG submission 132964) | Tropical peat soil microbial communities from peatlands in Department of Meta, Colombia - 1015_SJ02_MP15_20_MG | ecosystem: Environmental > Terrestrial > Soil > Wetlands > Peat | place...
CTGAACGAAGAGGAGGGCATTTCCGCCGTTATCGACGAGCTTTTCGACAACGGTTACAAGAATATTCTCGTTGTGGATGGTTATTCAACTGACTCAACGGCGGAGGTAGCACGTCGAAAAGGAGTGATGGTGATTGAGCAGCATGGGAGAGGTAAGACAGGTGCCATTCAGACGGCGATCGAGAACGTAGATACGCCATATCTCTTGGTGATGGACGGAGATTTCACTTACGATGTAGCTAGCATCCCTAGACTTCTCGCGCACGTGGTCGGCTACGATGAAATAGTTGGCGCCAGAAGCCCCGAGAACATTAGTCGTCTTCACCGTTTCGGAAACCACTTCATATCTGCTTTGTTTAACATCTTGTTTGGGACGAGCATCTCTGATGTTTGTTCCGGAATGTATTTGCTTAGTTTGAGAGCCGCTAAGGATTTGGAGTTTCGGACTAAAGGATTCAGTGTCGAGGTGGAAGTGCTTGCTCAGATGATTTTGCATGGGAGGGTGACGGAGGTGCCGATTCACTATAGGAAACGGATCGGGAAGCCTAAGCTCTCGACTGTGGTTCATGGTTTTGACATTATGAGGTCAATCTTGAGTTTGGCTAGGCGGTATGACCCTGTCTTCCTGTTCTCGGTGGTCACGGGTTTCGCCGCTATCCCCGCTATTACGATTGTGGGGTGGGCTTTGTGGGTTTGGGCTGTGTCGGGCGTGTTTCATAGTGGTTGGGCGCTTGCGGGTAGCATGCTACTGCTCTTCTCTGTCCAGGCTTTCATAGTTGGAACGATTGCGCTTCTTCTGAGGCGAACGGAGATCAGAATGGAACGATTAATCCGCGGAAGAGAATGATCGGTTTGCCAGACTAATGTTGTCAGACAGGTGTGAATGGGAGGACAGCGATCGTAGACGAAAGGAAGACTGGGTTCTGTGAAAGGCTCTTATCGATGGCTTCCCCTGACGATGCCTTGAGAACATTCGACCATGAAAAGCGTCGTCAAGATCAGGGAAGTGGCTGAGCCCGATATCGAAAAAGCATTCGCACTTCACAATGATACGTTCCATGTTTCTAGAACGTCAAAGGACTGGTTCTGGGAGTACAAAGCCAATTATCCTGACTCTTCCGTTTTTCTCATTGCTGAATCCGGGGGGCGTATCGTTGGAACTCAGGGCATGATTCCAATCCCGCTCAACATTCGAGGAAAGAAAGGTCTGACTGGTAAGAGCGAAAACGCCCTCGTAGACAGAGACTACCGTGGGAGAACACTCTTTCAGGAAATGTATGACCGAGCTGTGAGAACGTGTGGAGAAAGAGGGATGTGTTGTGTCTGGGGCCTTACGAGAAATAAATTGGTCAGCAAAGTGTTGAGAGACAAATTTCACTTTGTAGTTTACGAAGACGCGATACGAACTTACGCACTTACTCTAAGAGGGGGAGCATTGCCAGAAGTGCTACAGACCAAGGTGAGAACTAGATTCTCGACGGCACTGGTTTGGTCGTCTTATCTGTATTCTCTCTTGTGTCGTTACGTCTTCAGTGGGGCACTCAAGTTATTGAATATTGGAGAAGGAAATGATGATGTGATCGAGAATGACGCAAGAACGGACAACGATCTGAAGCAACTTTACGACAGGTTGAGGCAGGGACATGACCGTTTAATCCACATTGAGCAAGATTCACGTTATCTCACATGGCGAATAGTCAATAACCCTAGCCTTCAGTACACGACTTACTTCTTGTATGAAAAGGGAATGCTCAAGGCCTACTCCTATCTGACTGTCAAAGACGAGATCGCTCACGTTACTGATTTTACATGCGAAGACAGAAGCAGTGGTGCAATTCTCCTGTATCGAGTCATTAATGACATTACAAAAAGGCGAGCAAGATTTGTGCTATTTTTGAGCAATCCTTCCAATCCTCTCGGATCATCAACTATCGCCTTGATCAAGAGAATTGGCTTCCTGAGATTAAGTATGCTACAATTCAGCTTTGTGCTCAAGAATATATCCTGTGAAGTAGATATTTCCGACTTACGAGACTGGTACATAAACGGTCTTTGGACGGAAGGGTACGAGTGGTAAATCCGCGTGATGCATCAACCCATGATTCTCAGACTTAGAAAGCATGCAGGCATTGTTCTCGAACCTTCCAGTAGTAGTTTCGACGCGGCAGGGTCTGCATGGGGGTGCGTTCTCCGAGATCCGAAGGAAGGGGATTACTACTTGTACTATAGCGGTTGCACGAGTACGAGTTGGAGAAATGCAAGCATTGGAGTAGCAAGGAGCAGGAACGGAACAAGTTTCGTCAAATACGACGGAAACCCCATTATTTCAGCTTACGGACAGTGCATAACACCAGCTGTCTTCGAAGCCCACGGAAAATACTGGATGGCTTTCGCTTATAGCAATCGATTCCTTCAGGCCAGAAGCCTCGCATTTGCTTCCGCGGATGAGCCCCTAGGTCCATGGAAGTTGCATGGACAATTAATCACACCACGCGACCGTTGGGAGGGAGACAGCATAGATCTTGGGCCCTCAGTTGTGAAATTGAACGATGAAGATCATGTGATTTACTACAGTAATGCTACAAGCGGCAAGCTTTCGAGGGTCCTCTACGGAAGGGGGTTGGTAAGATGCATAGGCGTTCTCAAAATCGAGCTCTCAGAGTCTGGAAAAATGCGATGCGAGAGATGGAACTATAACCCTCTAGTTCATTTGAACGGGGAACTTGGCACATGGAATGAATCGCTATTCTGTCCAGGGTACATGAAATCGTCTGAAAGACACTACCTTTTCCCGGCAACGTCGCTGTACTCTAAAGGCAGACCCTTCAAGCAATGCGTCGGATTGATTGAAGATTCCGGTCCCTTTTTCCAGAGTCCAACCTACCAGGGCATTCTGATCAACGGGCCCCAGGAAAAGAAGGACATTATCTCGAATTCAAGAAGCGAGATGGCGTTCGACACACCTTGTCCGGTGATTAGAGATGGCGAAGTCTGGGTATATTATGCTTGTATGGATCGTGGCGATGGTATTTGGAAAACCGCCCTTTCCATCTACTCAATTGACTGAGTCGTTATTTAGCACAAACAACGCGATTCAGCAATAGCTTGATCCATATGGCAGACCGTATACCTAACCACTCCGTGGTCACCCATAACAGTGTAAGCGTCCAAAGCGACTTGCATACACTGAAATGAAAATCAAAAGCTAACTACTTTCGACCAGTTAACGGTCCATCCTCCATCTGCATTGACGTAGTAGAAGAGCACGTCGACCGGTTTTCCACTGACATATGCAAGCCAAGCACTCAAGTTCGCATAACATGGTTGCTCAGGCGAGGTTAATACAAAATCAATCCACGCCATCGCTTTTTTGTTATATTTCGACGCAAGCGATATGCCCAAAGCAATTGTACTTTGAGAGGAATAGTCGTCTGTAGCGATTCTCACATTGGAATACGAAGCCGTCCACGCGTAGGCGTCCTGTACGTCAGTGCTGACATACTCGTCTAGGATGATCGGCCATGATATTCTCAAATTCAATATCGCGTTAATCCCTGTCAATAATTGTTGCTTGGTTAATCCATACGTCGAGATCATTTCGTCCAGCACGAGTATGTCAACATTAAGCCTGGCGGCGCTCTCAGCCGTGGATATGACGGAAGAGAATGGGATACCGTCGCCAGAGAGTATGACGAATGTCGTGAACCCGTTGGACTGGGCTGACCGAACCCAACTTGCAAAACTGGCCCATTCTTTGACTGTGAATGTCGAAAATGCTTCCGTTCCAACTATGCTGAAGTGAGCTGCTCTCAGAGCGGCGAATGACGGAGCACCAGGCTGCCCTTCAACTGCGTACCGATAATCGATCATGACGCCTTTGAGATTACCCCCCGCTGCGTAGGTGCCCGTGAAGGTTTGCGCCAGGGTGATCGCAAGTAACAACAGCGCTAGCGTGACACAGATCAGTTTTCTCATTTTGCCATCAGGGCTGGTTGCTCGATAGTCTGATTAAGGCGTGTGTAACTCAGCCTGTTGCATACCAGTTACGGTAGTTGTCTGCGAGGATCAAACGCTTGATCAAGCTGCATCCTCGACCGCTGGATTATGGTCTGTATAACGCAGATTGTTACAAACAAAACAAAGATACAGCGCGGAGCTCGCGATTCCCTGCGTATACTAAATTGGCCTCTCTAAGAATGGATGCGAGTTGGGTGACGGCTAGACGTTGTGTAGCCGTTTCGTCGTAAGGCGTTACTGACCATACGAGCCGCCGTCCAAGTGTCTGGGTCTGAGCATGTCATTGACGGCAAGTGAATTGAATGGGAGGCAATGATTCTGGACAAAATTCTGCACGGGTCAACGCCCAACTGGCGGAAGCAGAGACTGCAAGAGGATTATTTCGTACGCCGTCACCGCAATGAATATGGTCGTTAGAGTCAGGGCCGCAATACGCAGGCGCTTCCGATCGATTAGTACACCCATCTTACCATAAGCGGGTGCCAAAAGTTCTGAGCCCACCAGCAGGAAGACGGACATGACCGCCGTCCATAAACTCAGGCTTCCGAAGGTCAAGGGCAGGAAAGGAATTGACTCCGCCAAAACTGTGTTCAACGCTGCCGCGGTCGGAGAAGGAGTTGTAGATGTCGGTTGCGAGATACCATGCGAAGAATCATGGTAAAGCATAACCCACCCTAGTTGTTGGCCCGGGGGCAGAGTTTGCTCAAGGCCAACTGCAGATCTCGAACTGCTTTCATTCACGTTGGTGTTGAACGCTATCGAGTTTATGCCTACTATATCCAAGAACGTTGCGTTTGTCGGCAATGAAACGTGAAAGGATCCAGGAATAGAATGATACCCGTCGTTATACGTCGACCAGCCTGATTCGTACCAGTAAAAGACAAAAACTCCTCCACTCACCTGCCACAAACCAGATGCCAGGTCGAAACCCACTACGAACTTATACCCATCTGGCCGAGCAGCGCCTAGATTAACTACGACATGTCCGGTTTTATCAGCTGTCACGTGAAGCGCGTGATGTGAAGCGAATTCGTAGGCCGTAATGTTCGCTGCGAAGGGTAGATACACGTAGTAGGAGCTCCACGTCTCATTGTTAGGATGAATTGTAACCGTTAGACTCCCATTTGCACGGGGAGGCAGGGACTGGGTAATAGCGAATTCCCAATAGACGTTCTGTGTGACAACTGGAATGACTGAAAAATGGTCTGAGTATAGATCTATACCTCCGGCTTGAAGAGTCATTGTCCAGAGTCCATACTTGGTTGCAGCAGCTGTGTTCCGTAAGGGAAAATAGTAGACAAAAGAGCAGGGTGTAAAGGCGCACTGCAGGTTCTGGGTCCGATTTAGATATAACTGCCCAGTTGGGTCGTACCATGCCCAAGTGACATTCACACTCGCGAACTCGGCCGTGAAGTATGCGTATATCAACCGGGTGTCTTGGGTGAAGCTTGATGTGGTGTTAATCGCGACGAAGTGTCCCTGTTGAGTGTAAGTGACATTCTGCGCAAAACCGTGAGCGATTACCACGATCGCTGCGCTAGGGGTTGCACCGACGCGAGTAACTACCGTCAACGATGCAACAGAAAGCGAAAGGAAAATCACCAATAAGCAGATTGTGATTGGGACTATCCGCACGACCTTATCGAACCCCGCTATAGCTCTAGCCGACCAATCAGCCTATAAGACGAATAAGTCGTTCCCCCGCCCGACGATGTGTTGCGCGCTTCGGGTATTGCCAAGTCGGTGGGATCCAATCTCCGATCAGTTACTGAGTTCGTTCGCTGATCAATTAATACGGTCGCCGTAATCGATCTCACTTGTCTCAACTCTAGCAACTCGTCGAAGAGTGGCATATTTTTCCCAGTAGTAGGAACATACATTGTAAAAGGCCTATTGTAACTCCGCTCGAGGGTGGCGTTCTATTACCTCGACGGAGAAACAACAGGGGCTCAATAATGACCTAACTGCCGCGTCTTCGCTTAAAAGTGGCTTGCCTGATTCTGAAATGTTCATCACTCGTGTTCCTCCTACTTATAGGCTCATTACACGGTAACAGAGCCAAGAAAACTGGCTACCATAGGGTGGCTTGAACTGCTATGTCTCTCACAAAAGACACGAGTGTTGTGAAGTCAGCTGTTGCTAGAGATTGAGGGACTCATCTACATTTCTAACGTCCTACTCTGGCTCTTTCTATTTTCGGTTTTCCTATACTTTGTTCCTTTCATTGCAATCTTCGCCTCAAGTCGCTTTGGCGACTCAAAGAAGTTCGATTATCAACAATCCCGAACTTATGAGCCAGTAGTTTCGATCGTAGTGGCAACGTATAACGAAGAGAAGAGAATAATTCAAAAGCTTGACGATCTTACAAGACAAAACTACCCACACCAAAAAATGAAAATCATCGTCGTGGATTCTTCTCTTGACTCGACTAGGCAGCTAGTCAGGCAATGGGCAATCCAGCACCCCAGTATCGATTTGGTTCTGATCGAAGAACCTACGAGAATGGGTCTTGCACACGCACTAAACTTGGGCTATGGGTCAGCAACGGGTGATGTCGTGATCAAGTCAGATTGCGACATAATGCTCGAAAGGGACGCGGTCAGAACAATCGTTTCGACCTTTTCGGATCCTAGAGTTGGTGCGGTGTCAGGGAAGCAGTTGCTGTCGAACGGTTCCAAGGTTGAGGGTGGCTACAGAAAAGCATTAGATCTTAAGAGAACCATTGAGTCCAAATTCGGCGCAGTGTTTCAATTCGATCCATTTTGCGCATTTCGGAAATCGCTGATTGAGAAGATATCTGAGAAAAGCGTTGCGGACGATGCGGAGATTGCGATAAAAACGCGACGAAAAGGATTTGCGACGCTTTTCGAACAGAAAGCCATATTCTTTGAGAGCACGCCGAGAGGAGCGATCAAGAGACTTCTTCAGAAACAGCGCAGAGCGCAGGGTCACATAATTGTAGCGATCCAGAATCGGGACGCCCTCTTCAGAAGGGAATTTGGATCATTTGGAATGGTATTCTTTCCAATAACCTTCGCAATGCTAGTTGTGAACCCTTGGCTCTTGATTGTGATGGCGAGTTCGGTGGTCATCTTGTACCTCCTCAACTTGAGCGTCCTTGGAGGTCTCTTGGGTATTGTTGTTATTGCAACGGCGGTCTCGGTTTACTTCACCCAGACACCCAGCTGGTTGGCAGGTTTCTTGGAATCTCAACTGGCCCTAATAATCGGTTGGATACGCTTGATAATCTATGGGCGAGAGTATAAGTGGACGATGAGTCGGGAATAATTCTGTGAATCACTGAAGCCCCGGACTTACACATGAGTGTGACACAGTGAGGAAGCAAACGTTCGTTGGAAGGTTCCGACGTTAGAATGAGAATAGCGCAAGTGACCCCGTTTTATCATCCTCACATAGGTGGAGTTGAGACTAATGTGAAAGAAATAAGCGAGAGGTTAACAAAGCGAGGCTTCAAAGTCGATGTCCTGACGACAGATGCGTCAGGAAAGTTGCCTCGAGAAGAAATCATAGACGGTGTCGAGGTTAGGCGCTTCAGATCTTGGGCTCCTAACGAGGCCTACTTTTTCTCTCCTGCACTCAAGAAATGGTTGGCAAGGAAATCTGGCGATTATCACATCGTGCATGCTCATGTCTATTCTGCCTTCCCAGCTCTGTACGCAGCGGAGACCAAGGGAGCTAATCGACTGGTTTTCACATCTCACTACCATGGCGGAGCACATACCTTACTTAGAAATCTGCTTCACATACCATACAAGTATCTAGGCGCCAACATTTTCGAGAAAGCCGACCGCGTTATTTTCGTGTCCAACTACGAAAAGGTCCTAGCAACGAAGAAGTTCGATTTAGACGAAAAGAAGATAGTCGTTATACCAAATGGGATAGACACGAAGGAATTTGAAGCCTTAGAGAAGAAGAGGGATCACAACGACAAGGTCATCCTGTACGTTGGCAGACTGGAGAAGTACAAAGGCGTCCAATATGTTGTGAGCGCCCTTCCAAAGCTGGACAGGCGAATTCGGCTGGAGATCGTTGGAAAAGGGCCGTTCAAGGCCACGTTATTGAAACTTACAGCGACGCTAGGGCTCGGAGACAGAGTGCGGTTCTACCAGGATTTATCAAGGGAAGAACTCCTGCGTAAGTATTCAGAAGCGGACCTTTTTGTTCTGCTGTCGGACCGCGAGGCATACGGGATTACGGTTGCCGAAGCCTTGGCGTCTGGAACAGTCTGTCTCGTCGCCGCCAAGTCGGCCCTAATCGATTGGATTGATAACGAAAACTGTTTCGGGATCGATTATCCCATAGATTTTGACAAGCTCATCGCCCTCATAAATGAAGTAATTGGCAAAAAAGCGACGGCCCCTAATCTCTTAGACTGGGATGATGTCACGAAGAAGGTAATAGATGTCTACGAAGAGATCTGAGAAGGTGGTCACGCCACGAAATTGAATGTAGCACAAACGACGCTAAACTTCCGTCCGGTCATCTCTGGCGTTGGACAAGTGGTATATGACATATCAAGAGAGTTGGCGCGCCGGGGACATAACGTCACGGTGCTGACCACTGTCCCTCACGAGACCTTGAAGTGGCTTCCAGAACGTGAAGTGATTGATCAGTTCAGTGTCGTCCGTTTTCCAAGCTATCAGACCGGGCTGAGGTTCCATCTCTATGATCCGTACGTGAGAGGCCTGACCCATCATCTATCGACCACCTCTTATGACATCATCCACTGTCATTCTTACAACTATTTTGACACGTTTGTCTGCGCCCTGCTCAAACGCATAGGAATCACGCAGAGTAAGATGATTGTCCACACCCATCATCCTTTTGATTATGCAAGAGTGCCGTCCATTTTTGACGGAATCTACAAGACTGCGAAGAACTCCCATGTTAGGTTCATTCTTAACACATGCGATCGAGTAATCGCTATCACTCCACATGACGTTGAAGGAGTGACAGAGTTGGGCGTGAACATTTCCAAGATCTCACTCCTACCGAACGGGATCCAATGGAACTCATACCAAGGGCAAGGAGGACGTGGATTCAGAAGGAAATATTTCATTGAGGAAAACGAGAGGCTCATACTGTTCTTGGGCAGACTAGATAACAACAAAGGGTTGCCATTCTTAATCGATTCTGCAACGAGGTTGATTCGCGAGGGGCTTTCGTTTAAGGTCGTGATTGCAGGGGAAGATTTCGGTATGAAAGAGCAGGTGAAACGGCAAATACAGAGAGCGGGTATTCAACAGACGGTTTTGCTCACGGGCAGGCTCGCAGAGTCTGAGAGGATCGACGCGGTTAAGGCTTGCGACATTCTTGTCTTGCCTTCTAGTTACGAAGGCTTTGGTCTAGTTTTGCTGGAAGCACAGGCAGCAGGCAAGCCAGTAATCGCTACAAGAACTGGTGGGACACCCTACGCTCTCAAAGACAAGCAGACAGGTTTCTTGATCACCTATGGCGACTCGGATGAACTCGCCGCGAAATTGCGACTATTGCTCGAAGACGCACAGCTCAGAAGAGATATGGGAGTGAGAGGAAGGGAGTTTGCCAAGCGCTTCGACTATGTGTCTCTCTCAACAAAATTGATCGATATTTACCATGACGTATCTGTGGGATCTAAGTCGCCGGGGCGCGGACACTAATCAAATAGCGTACCGGCCATATTTGCAAATGTTCAGCGACTACATGACGTTTGTTATGTTCGCGAGCACATTCAAAGTGGAGAACGTCGAGTATTCGGTCGCCTTCAAACAAATCGCTAACTTGACGTTGCCCCCAAGACCCTAACTCGTCACTTCACAGCACAAAAATTGTGAACTTAAAATTCATGAACCCGCTCTGTGCGGATAAGACCTTCCGAGATGAAGTTGGCGTTGGGGTTCAGGTTCGGAAATCTCACACCAAATGATCTAGATCAATGGGAGAATCTTTCATTAGCTGGTCAAGGCGCGACTCCATTTCACAGCTTCGAATGGGAGCAAGTTCTGCGACTGAGTTTCCCTGATGAGACTTCGGTTTACTGGGGGATTTGGCGAAATGATGAGCTAATCGCGATTTGGCCCAGCTCGCTGGTGCCACTTTTAGGCGGTACAATGCTCAACCCGCTCTTCCTTCACGCACACTACTTCGCCACAGCACCGGCGATTAAGAATGGTCTAGAGAAGACCATATCTCGGGATCTAATGTCCGACATTACAGAAGTTGCTAAGCAACGATACCGTGCGTGGTCGTGGTATCTAAGCATCCCTCGAAACTGGGCTTTCGCTGAAACTGCCCGTCATTACGGCTTTGAAGTTAGACCTACCAACAAACAACCCAGTATTCTGCTGCACACCGCTGTAAACCCGGAAGTCACATGGAAGAACTATCCTCATGGCGGATTGAGAACATGCGTGAGAAAGGCCGAGAGAGTAGGGTTGGAGGTCCGAGAGTCATCTGACCAGCGTGATCTCAATGAGTATTTTCTTGTCAAATACCCAGAAGCCAGTCATCCTAAGGCAGGGCACCGGAGTGAGTTGTCGTTCTGGGAGGCGATTCGTCAACTGTTTGTGTGCCGTGGAAAAGCCAAGCTATTCGTCACATGCCATGAAGGCAGAATCATAGGAGGTGCCATCGTCTTCTTTCAGAACAATAAAGCGTACTTGTGGAATATGGGTTCCATGCAAAGTACATGGAGGATGCATCCGAATCACATCCTACTTTGGACCATGATAAGGTGGGCCTACACCTCTGGAATCGAATGTATTGATTGTGGCAACGGAACAAAAGGAACTCAATATTTTGTCGGCCGAAACCTAGCTAACTTCGAACTGATCAATCACGTTGCCCTAACCTTTCCCATCAATAGGTTGGGAACGCTGCAGCTGCGGCTGCATGCGTTGACTCCGTCATCCTGGATCAGCTGGTACTGTCGTAAGTTTTCTGGTATTCTATCGAACTAGCCTCAGTACCATTTTTCCAGATAATCTCACGACCTCCCGTGAACGCCACACGCAAACCGCCCATTCCATATCCTAGAGCATCCTCGGCTATCTCTTGATGAAATTCAGGCATTAGTCAATTATACTATAGTACTTTCTTTCATACTGGTCAACGGCCTTCTTTAGGTCGTGCTCTCGTTCAACATATTCTCGTGCGCGGACGCCCATTTCTTCTGCCAATCGGACATTATCAACTAGCAGGTTAACCTTCTCCTCAAGCATCGCTATGTTTCTACGTTCACACAAAAACCCGGTCTTTTCGTCTTTGACGATCTCAGGCAACCCACCGGACGCGTAGGCTACGACGGGTCTGCCGCAGGCCATGGACTCGAGCGCAACGAGACCTAGGGGTTCGGGCGATAAGGACGGTACACACGTGCACCAAGAGCGTTCATAATAATCGTTCATGTCGTTGCGAGAGATGCTTCCCACACTTTCAACTAGGCTTTGTACGCTACTGCTCTTTGATCCTAAAATAACGAATCTCACTTTAGGGCGTTGGTTCTTCACATTTTTGGCAAGCGTCATGAAGTGGCCGATTCCCTTGCTTCCCACGGTTCCCCCAGCGTAGAGCACAGTGGGTTCGGGACCGAGTGGTTTCGGCTTAAATAGAGAAGTATCGACGCCGTTGACTATTGTTTGTATTTTCTGTTCAGGGTATCCGAATCGCTCTAGAATGCTTTTCATGTAGTCGCTCACAGCTATCAAATTGACACCATCGCTTGAAAGCAGTTTTCGCCTATTCGACATCCCCCAACTGACATTAGGCACTTTCCTGATTGCTTCCCACTTGCAGTCCACAGTGCATTTACTCCAATCGGTTTCATCACAGACATCCATGTAGCTGGGTTTGCGCCAACTACCTTTCAGTAAAGTTCTGTTCATGCAGACTGGCCAATAATCGTGAACAGTGACTAGGCAAGGAATGTGGCGTTTCACTGCAATATCCACGATGTCGAGAGAAAGAGGATTAACCAGATTGTGGCAATGTATGACGTCCGGTTTGATTTCACTGAGTATCTGTTCGAATTGGCTACCGGAGATTATGTCTCTATTGAACAAGAAGAGTCGTCGGACAACGTAATCTGTCAGTCTGGTGTTCATGTGGCGAATTTCGTAGACGTTCTTGTTCGCGACATCGCTCCGACCTACAGCGAAATAGATCTGATGTCCATTTGCGGCCAAACCTCGTGAAAGGTCGGCCATTACGTTCGACGCTCCGCCGCCGTCGAGTGTATCGTTCACTTGGATTATCTTCAACGCTGGCTTCTGCCTGTACTCTAGTACATTTGACTTGCCGCATTATTTGCCTACTGACTCTCGGCAGAGGTCAACTGCGTTCATAAAGCTATTATCAGTTCTCGGATATTCATGGTGTCACTGTGGTTGCTCTGGAATGCATTGAAGGTTAAGGTCAAGCATTGAAACCGAACATAACAAGGGCACTCATACCGGAATCGAATCAGATCGACCGCCAGCAACGAAATCTGCTTACAACCTCGATACTGATATGTTCCCTGGCTCTTTACCCGCTCTTCTTTCGGTTGAACATCCTTGAGTCAAACTTTGCGCTGTTCGACATACTGTTAATGGTTACACCGTACGCGTGGGCGTATTTGTTCGCCGTCTGCGCTCTTCTATCACTTGATGTCTATGTTGAGCGACGGTGCGGCTTGCTACATGTGCTCGTTGCGGCCCTGCTCGTCTCAATGTTGTATACGGTTTCACAATATCCGGCCATTGTGAATGTGGACACTTTCCTGCACGGATCCAGCACAAACGTTGTATTGGCATACAGATGGGGAACCTATCCGCAGGCTTACGTCTACCCGACGTGGTTTCCGGGAGCATTCGATTTGTGGGCGGCGCTTGCCCTTACGTCTGGTCTAAATGTTATCAATTCTGGTCTCGTTTTGATTTCTGCTGTGCTAGTATCCTCTGTTGCAATGCTCTACTTACTCGGTAGGAAGATTATAGGCGACCAGTGGGCGGGAGTTGCTCCAATTCTCTATTTGATCGCTGACGCGTTCCATTACCGCTGGTCCGGAAGAGAGCATTTCAGTCCGCAAACGTTGGGGTTTCTGCTTTTCCTCATGGTCTTGTACTTGCTTGTGATTTCGCAAAGCAGAGGATTCGATAGAACCAGTAGGATCAAGCTGAAATTGCTTCTGACCTTGGCAATATGTACTGTGATCGTCAGCCACCCTATAACAGCCATGTTTCTCTGGTTCACCTTGATAGCGATTCTTCTCCTACAAAAAATTACAAAAGCAGCCATGGGCGTTGATTGGATAACGATCTCGCTGTTGTCCACCACTTGGATCGGATGGTGGTTCCTCGTGGCCGGTTCAAGTTTCGGACAGGCATTCTCTGTGTTGCTCGGATCACTAGAGAGCTCGTTAGGCAAGGCAAAGATCGCGACTTTGACGAGCGTGCAGGACCCTCTTCCTCTTGTCGGAACAATGCTAAGACAGTATTACTTCAAACCTCTCCTTGTAGTGGTGGGTGCTTCAGCTGTCGTCGCGATACTGCTAAATCGCAGAGCGAAAATCACGCTTTTCTTCGCTGGAATTGCATTAGGCACAGCCGCCGCTTCGGGTCTCGAGCTTCTTACACCCAATATGGCAGTTTTCGCGCAGCTCTCGGAAGTGTTGGCGTTCTCTTTGCTTCCACTCTCTTATCTTGCCGTTCGTCTGTTTATGAAGAATCAGAGAGCATTCAAAGCAATCGCAATTCTCTTACCTCTTCTAATCTTTCCATCTTTTCTTGTAATGTTTACATACAGCACAGAATACGCAGAAATATCGCATTCTTGGCAAGTCAACAGCTATCAGTTTCTAACTATATCGGGGCCGCCATTGATTGGTGGTACAGGACAATGTTCGATCGGGTTGGACACGTATTCAAATTACGGCTATCAATTCTTCGACGTAACTTACAATCCGACTGAGTTTAGTGACCTTACTATGGTCAATTTTACACAGTGGCTACCGAATCATCCAACATTCTTTAGTAACCCTGTAATTTTAAGATCATTTGAGCAAGACGTTACTGACAATTATATCATCCGATCTTTTCAGCAACGTCAACAGCTCTGGAATCAAGTGGATTCGAATCTGACCATTGACCCGGCCCGTGATAGGATCTTCGATAACAGCTACGTGCAACTGTATGTGGCGCCAGTGTGCTAATGTTGAATCTGGTGCCTCAAATTCAGAAATTCCGTGCAGATTCGTCTGAAGAGTAATTCTTTTGCATGATTCATACGATTGTTAGTTATCAGGATTCAATGACAGCCTAGGTCGTCGCGAGAATTCTGATGGACGCTCATGACGGATGAGCGCGTTCGGCAAGTATGTCGAGTCATTTAGTGCTCGTGCTTGTGACGTTGAACCAGAGTTGGTTCCAAACGGAACGTTGGATTCCCATCGAGTTCCAGGAAAATGTGAGATTCTGTGTGTCTTGGTCGTAAAACCAAAGTTCGAACAGGAATCGATAGTTATAACCTGAGACGGCCGTCACAAAGTTACCCTTGAACTCGGTTTGGTTTATGGAAATACCAGTTATCGAGATAGAGTTACCTTTCTGAGTGGCATTCTCGATAATCCATGTGAACGGGATGTTCCAGGTCTCATTGTCCGCAAGTACCTTTCTGAAGTCAAGCAATTGTGGAATCGGACTGGGAGTGCCCGTTGTTCCATCCGGACCTGGTGACGATGAGTTGAGGAGTTTAACGCTAACCACGACGTACTCGAGAGAGCCCATGTGATTGTAAACGCCTATTGACCAATTTATCGACGCACCAATCGTAACATTTGGATCATCGGCGGGAAAGTAATGTTCAGCGAGACCGTTCTGTCCCAAAATATCCATCGCAAAAAATCCTTCCGTTGGTTGAGGATTCAGTATAACGTAGACAATTGAGGATGTCAATATGGTTGTGAATATTGCAACGATTGCTACGTATCTAAGATCTCTTGTACTAATCTTCAGCATCTTTCTCAACAATTCTCAACTCGAATAGTTTCATCTTTTCGTACCATCGGAATGTGGATAATGCCACATAGAATGCAAGTGTCGATACTATCGCGGTGACAGGGATAATGAGCAGAAGGGAGAGCGTCTGAGATACAACTTCTTGCTTTGCTTGTTGCTGAGCAAGAGGGACCTCCGCAATCACTTGATTCAGTAATGTTCTTGCTTGGTTTTCTAGCGCCGTCGCGCCTTGATCGTCGCCTTCAGCACTTTTGAGTTGTGCGCTATGTAGCATCTCCAAAGCAGTATTCAATTTGGCAACTAAATCAGGAGCTCGGCCGCCGCTTCTGTAAATAGCGGCGATCTCGCCATATGCTTGATAGGACAGAGCAACGGTATCACCAGATTGGCTGTTCACTTGCGTTGCCGATATGCTAACTACAAGCACGATGACGATAACTAAGAGTGCCACTCTCAGGTGTAATCTTCGAGTCGAACTCGGCGTGGCATAATTCATCTGAGAATACACTCGGCCTTATTACAGGTCTTTCTGCAAAGCTTTATGAATTGATACGGTTGTGGAGTTACGGCTTTGTCGGCAAGTCATGCCTCAACGACATCAGCAAGACGCTTAGTAGAGAGCATACTCGCGGAATATCACCCGAAGACAGTAGCTGAACTCGTCAGCATAGCCCTAGCTAACAACCCACTCAATGAGATGAATTTTGTTGAGTGCGTCAAGTCCATGGTAGACGAAGGCTTCTTGCCCGTTGCGAAGCCAATATACAAGACGAAGTCGGTTTCTGGCTTCCTCCGGACCCCTACATTAGCAGGATGGTTTTGGGCGACGGTTACCGCAACGCTGTTCAGCATTGTAGCAATCGCTGTGACTCCGGACTTGTTTCCCGTTAGTCTAGTGAAGTGGATCTTAGGATCGGCCTTAGTCCTGTACTTACCCGGTTACGCCTTCCTAAGATTCTTGAACACAGACGCTCTACAACTTGACAGACTCGAACGATTCGCATTGAGCCTTGGGGTAAGCTTAGTTCTAGTTTCGCTGATTGCAGTCGCACTGAATTATACGCCGTGGTGGATTGGCCTACCGACGATTACCGCATCACTGGGTACATTTACGATCGCGATGGCTATTGCGGCAGCAATGAGAGAATACTTCGATCTCAATGAAAGCGCCTCCGAATTAGGTGTCAAGTCTCTAGGTTAGCTATCGAATCTGCTCTGAGAACGACGTGTCTAAGCATCTGGTCCATGCTTAACTACAACAGACGAACTGAATCTCGCCGAGAATTGGCGTTCGATACATCTGTGTGGCCCGCAAGCGACATAAGGCCCCAGACGAGGGTTTATACATCGAAGACAGTTGCGCAAATCCATCCACCTCGCAGTATTCACGGGATCTATACTCCTAATCATACTGTTGTTGGGGTTTGTTGGACGCAACAGCTTTCAAACACCCGCTCCGAGCGCAGTCACGCCGAGCGTAGTTACTCTGAGTGCCGTTACGGTTGCTCCTACTGGTTCCGGCGTGTCTTTACACTCTCTCTCGCAGGCGCAGGCTAACCTGTTGAAAGCTGCGGGCATCCATTACGTGCGTATCGACGTGTCCCTAACTTCAACCACTTTTCAGAGTGTTTACTCACTTGCAGCGAGCAATGGCCTGAGCGTCATCGGTATTTTGGATTCCTACCTTGTCAATAACAACCAATCATTTACGTTAAATGATTGGCGAAACGCCGTAACCAATGCCGTAAATGCCTATCCTGCGATTAGTGTTTGGGAAATCTGGAATGAACCAACTCAAACAAAATATCAACTTGGCTACATGGACGGTTCACCGCAACATTACTTCGACATTCTGAAAGTCTCCTATCAAGCGGTTAAAGCCAAGAATCCAAACGCGGTTGTGCTTGCCCTCGGTGGGGCTCAATTCACGCCCTATCTTGATTACCCATTTGCTCAACAAGTATGGGGCTTAGGCGCGGCGAACTATTCTGACGCAATTTCCATTCACGCCTACCCGTACCAGTTGAATATTGGGCGTACTTGGAGCTACTATGAGAATGATTGGGCAACGGAACTTGCTCGCTATCGTAGTTTCAATAAGCCAATTTGGATAACTGAAACTGGTTTGCAATCAACGCAGAATAATGAGACAGATCAGGCATCCTACTTACAGGAAAGTTACAACTTCTTCAAGCAACAGAACGTATCCGAATACACTTGGTACGACCTGATCGACTCGGGAGACTCTTGGGGTTTGCTACGCGCCAATTCAACTATAAAGCCAGCCTACACAACATACCTGAACCTGTTGCATGCACAACTCATTTCCACGACCGCCGCGGGCGTTGTGACGGCGGTCCAATATTACGCAGGTGTCACTCAAGACATCCCAATACGAACGACCAACGAGCGTTCTTAGTCGTCTTGCGGCAAGTTAGTCCGTTTGCTCCTCTGTCCCTCAATAGTCCGTAGTTTCGTGAAGACTTGCCGCGCATGTTCGACTGATGACACACCCACCACTGCCCCCGACAAATTCAATGGTCGAATGTACTCAGCTGCCTCGTCCAAATTCAGGTATCCGCCAGCTAGTATGCTCATTGCGATCACTTTGGAATTTCCCACTCTGGATAACGAAGCCTCGCACGATTGTTTTGAGGGGGTCATTTGAAATCCGATTCGATTGAATGGCGTCATGACGATGAGATCGGCGAAGGGCAATTTCATCTGCTCAAAGAAGTCAACAAACCTAGAGAAGTTACGGGTAACAAAACCCGGAGTAGCGTGCCATTTATTCCTGATGTTTTCAATAAACGATTGAACGATGTTGCTCGCACGGTAACTAAGCGCGAGGTCGGTAATCACCTCGTGCAGCAGGACGCCTCCGATTTTTGCCCGCTTAGGTATTCGCGATATTTCGTAGTCCAAATAGATCTTCATCAATCCGATAGGATCCTCAGCAACAGACGTAGCCGCGCCTCTTACCAAGAGCTTTGCGCGGTCAACCATTGAGACTTGATTGAGTAATTCCCCGAGAGTTCCAAGCAGGCCTTTCTCGTTCATTGTTCGCACGTATCCAGCTGCATACGGGAGTATGGGATAGAGTGAGAAATCCTGCGCTAGAACCCCGGAAGAATCAAGTTTAGCTAAGATCTGGGAGTTCGTTGGGTGCACGGTGAAACTGTACCCTGTCGCACCGTTTGAAGATGCGGCGCGAATGACCTCGACGATTTTTTCAACATTCAAGCGCTGCAACGTCTGTCGTGCTCTCGCGTTAGATAGGTGGCTTACTCCGATGAAGGCGTTGTCGCCGATGAGTATGTTCTCGAATAGTGTCATATCGTTCCGCTTGCAGTTTCCTTGATTCGGTCAATTAGTACGTTGACCTTTGCGGCTTCGGAGAAGCTAGTTGCAGGTTTGGAGCCTCTGTTGATACAATCGAAAAAAGTCATATCTTCTTGAGTGTATTCGGGCTGGTCCATTAGAAACGGAACTTGGGTATCAAAGGTTTGTTTGTAGACGACCTGCGGTTCTTGGTTCACGGTTGATTCGGTAGGTTCCAGTTTTACCATGTCATCTTCTACCAACATGTTTCCCTTGTCTCCGTAAATTTCAATCGATATTTCTGGAACTCTATAGCCACGTATGCTCCAGCAGGTGTTCATTTGTCCAGTGAGTCCGGACTCGAAAACAAGGGATGCGTTTGCGAGATCTTCGACTTCTCTTGAGTAGAGGCTCCGTGTTATGGCCGAAACAGATTTCACATCACCAAAGAACCACAGGATTAGGTCGATCAAATGGGGAGCCAAGTCCAACAGTACGCCGCCTGTTCCCTTCTTAGTCCGCCACGACTTGCCCTCTCGCAACAGGTCTGATGAGTACGAATGTGCCGTAAAGTACAGTGGTTTTCCTATAGCTCCCTCGTCAATGAGTTTCTTCGCATGTCGGTATATCGGCGAATAGCGCTTCTGAAATCCCACCATGTGAACGCCGTGCAGGTTAGCTGCGGTTTCACATGCCAAGCGTGCTGAATCAGCAGATTCAGCTAACGGCTTTTCGACAAACAAGCTTATGTCACGTTGGGCGTTCGTGATTTCAACAATTATGGGAACGTGTTGCCGGATGGACGTTGCTATGAATATCGCGTCTAGTGCTTCGTTTTCAATCATAGAAGCACAGTCACCGTAGTAAGACACGTCGTTGGGTAAGACTTTCTTAGCCATGTTAACGATGAATTTCTCTCTTTCACATACTGCACTTACGCGGCAGTCTGGTAACGCGTTAACAATTGCCCCATGTAATACTCCCATCTTGCCAAGGCCGACTAGGCCGATCTTTCGCATTTCATGTGCACCCTAGGATCGAGTGGCATCAAGTAAATCAGGATGGTGACTTGGTCTGAGTATGCTGCCTCCTCAAATGCTTATCGCGAAGCTCCAATCCATAAAAAAAGCGATCAGCCCCCTATCATAACTGACTCTGCCAAAATGGCCGTAAGGAACCTTTTCGAGGCGGTTAGCCCTGGAGTATTGTATCTCATCTGCGCCGAGAAATGAAGAAATAGTAGGTCACAGGTGGTTTTTCTGTTGCGGCGGTCTCGAGCTTGTTAACTGCACCTAAACGTTACTTGCGGGTAGGTGCTTGTTCGTTCCTCATCATTCTCATGTTCATGCTCTTCGGAGTTGGTACTGGTTCATCGAATTCGGTTCGAGGAGCCTCTCTTACTGAGTGGGTTGTGCCCACGAGTCAAAGTGGGCCTTGGGGCTTGGCGCTTGACCAGACGGGTTCATGCTGTTGGTTTGTGGAGTATTACGGGAATAAGATTGGTCATTTTGATTCGCACACGGGATCCTTCCAAGAATGGAATATTCCAACTAAGTATTCGAATCCTTACAGCATCGCGGTCACGTCAATGGGCGGCAATACGACGGTATGGGGGACCGAGTTCTCATCTAATAGAATCTTCATGTTCTCGCCGGCCTCCGGAAAGTTCAGTGAATATAGGCTTCCGGGCGGTGGAGGGGCTACGTCCGTTTCTATTGAACCTGAACCCGGCACGGTTAGAGTTTGGTTCACTCAACCAATCGGGAACAGTAATGGTGAATTCGTATACGATCCGGCGTCGGGAAATGTGACGGATTACGAGGATACCTTCCCCGCGGCCGTGGGTGGAGGCGCCTATGATGTTCTTGCATTCCCTGGTTACATCTGGTTTGCAGGTTTCTCCGCTGTTGTCGAATGGGATCGCGCGTCGGAAGAGTACACAATTTGGCCATTACCCATTCATAACGGAGCTGTAGGGCGCTCTATCGCGTTCGATTCCCGTGGGCAATTATGGTATACTCAAGGTGTGGCTGACGCATCAAGTCACGATAATTTCGTCGGCGTATTGGACGGCAATATGATTCAGGAATGGCGGATTCCCGATGTGGGTTCAAATCCAAGAGGCATGGCGGTTAATCCTCTCAGCCAGCAGCCTTGGATTGCAGAGCAATCATCGCCTGACGGCAACGGAACAGTAACAAATCTGAACAACTTTGGGAATGGAACGGTTTTTCTCTCCTCATCCTCAACTGCCCCGTCCTCAGCGAGCGCAACTGTTCTTTCGCCAACTATAAGCTACCTCTCCGCGTCGATTCATTCGATAACTCCCATAACCGATTTTGTGGGAGCTTCTGCCGAAGGCCCATTCACTGGGTATCCATTGGGACCTACCTTACCGACTGATGTGATCGTTGATTCTTCCGGTAACGTCTGGGTGAGCGAGCCCGCGGCGAATAAAATCGTTAGAGTCGACGTCTCGAATCCGGATTACGCGCTCACTCCCACCTCGTCCTACGTGTCGTTAGCGCAGGGGAGTTCGGTTTCGGTGTCTGTTACTGCTGCTTCGCTGTCGGGATATGTCGGTGACGTGACGTTCACGGCTGCTAGTCTTCCGGCCGGTGTCACAATATCAGCCTTCGATCCCAACCCAGTTCACGTTCCATCAGGAGCCAACGCTTCATCCACCCTCGAAATCTACATCACACCTGAGGCTCTGCCCGGCACAGATTTGATAACTATCGGTGCGAGTGATGGTACGACCTCTCATACGATCGGCCTAATTCTTACAATCACGAACAGCACGACTACCGGCACGGGTCAGCAGTTAGAGACGCGTTGTCTTGTGACCGTCCCAATCTTCATACCGCAATCAACTTTGCTGATCGGTCTATTGATTGACGTGTCCATCGGGGGCCTATACATCGGCTTGCCGTTAGAATACTTCAGTCGGAGGCTTCGGTTAATACGAGGTTTGAGCAGGACATCATGGCTTATTATCCTATTGTTGGCGCCCAGTCTGCTTTCGGTCGGCAGCGCATTTCTTCTGATTTGCTGACAGTTCAACGACTGTTATTGACGTGATGTTTCGGCTAACCTCAAGCCCGAAACCTTTGCGTATGAAAACAAATAATTGCGAAATTCGTCGCGTGTTCCTAGAGTCGCCGTCCCCTTATCAGTTTGTAGACGGACTCAGTGATCTTATGGTCACCGGACGTTTTGTCTTCCTCGTAAAGAACGGGTCTTCCCGTTGCAATCGTCAGAATACTCGCCAAAGCGCTACACATCGGACAACCCAGCCCGCATCGTCTGCTCGTCTCACGAACTTCAGAACAGAAGTCTGAGTAGATAGAATCATAGAGCTTGAACCGGATCGTGTCCTCGGTTACCTCAATCTCCAAGTCCTTGACAATCTCAAGATCTTCCACTAGCACTTTCGGAAGGCTTTGGACAAGAGCTTCTATCCCGCAATTCTTCACTTTGAATCCCAGCTTGTTCTCGATCAAGGCGGCAAGGGCGAGGCCGGGGGGCGGAACCAGGAGGCCTTTGGGATCGGAGAGGAACGTCTTGTCCTCCACGTCAGATACTTCGGGAATCATGGAGAACGGTTCGGAGGGAACGAAGACGATGGCTCTGTCAGAATCTCCGGCTTGGATGTAAACTCCCTTCTCCCCGTAACCCATCACTTGCATCATCTTATCGACAGTCCTAAGCGACGAGATGGCTGTGGCATTCATCAGGTCCGACTTGACGTATCTTTGCGGTTGAATGAAGAGCGCTAACATTCCCCAGAACGTTAGTCCGAGGCCGACGAACGCTGAGATTGTAGATGCAAACACTATAGAGGCGACTAGCACGACCATCCCAACTCCCAGCAAAAAGAAGCCGACCAGAGTCGTCGGTTGTACTTGCCTGTGAAGCCCCCTAGACTCGGAAAATACGCGCTTGGTTTCCTCCTCTGATTCCTTCATCTTCTGAATGGGTTCTTGCAACGCTTGTGCGGAGTGGCCTATGCCCGAATTCTCTTCAACACGGGCTGTTACTCCGGGACCGGACTTCATGAGTTGAGAGACTAGGGTGTTTAGCTCACCTGTCTTCTCTGTTTGGGTGTGAAGCAGGTTCGAGTAGTGTTTCGCGCAGTTTTCGCAAAGAAGGTCGTCGGGCATTGCTACATGGTCCCCGCAGATCTTGCACTTAGTACGCTGCAAACAAGCTCACCGACGACGATCCTAAGTATATACAGATTCTACTGTAAGTCATAAGCATTATTTAGTTTTAGATGAGTCGAGAGCTCTGCGCTTAACTAAACTGAACCCCCTCAATTCCTCCTAATCAATTGGTCAATTCTGATCTCGCTTCTCCTGAGAGGCAGGGCGATGAGGTAAGCCAACAGTACACGAATCGCGAAACGTAGTATTCCGCTCGCAGATGCTCCCCGGCTTCGCATCAGCCCCATTGCAACTCCTACTGCTGACACATAACAAACAAGTCCCCCGTATCCAATGACTTGTAAGGAACAACTTACCAAAACTCGCAAGCTTCTTGTATGAGAGTAACTACGCCGTCATCAATGTCGCCATTATGACACCGTTCTATTCAATTTGGCCTTCTGTTGTTGTAGATGCATCTTCGATCAAATATGCAGAAGAAATGTTTCAGGCTCTAAGGTGTTTGAAGACTCTTTGAATTGCGTGTCTGGATGGTTCTGGAATGCGTGATCGTCCCCCCGTCATTATGCTAGTTGCGAAGGCATTTCAACGACCCGATATTCCGCGGGCGAGACAGGAGACCAGAACCTTAACAGACGCGGGTTTTCGCGTCGGCGTCCTCGCGTGGGATAGAGAACTTGAATATAACGTCCGTCAGGTAATGGATGGAGTTGACGTGTATTCGATAAGAACCTTTAATCTATCAAAATTTTCGCGAGCGGGTCTAATATTTGGTGGTTTTCTTTTCCAATTTCTAGTCGTGCTACATGTCGTAAGGGCAATTCAGAGAATTAATGAAAGACCCATTCTTCACGTTCACGACATTAACACTCTTTTGCCAGGTTTCTTGTTGCGAAAACTAAGACTAGCGTCTGCTCTGATCTATGACTGTCGCGAAGTGACTCACGCCGTGTATTCAGAGTGGCTGCATCCATTACTTGGAGCAATAGTCTACGCTCTGGAAGAGGCAACGGTTCCAGAGGTAGATGCTGTGATTACTGTGAACGATGTAATCGCCGAGCACTTTCAGAAGTCGGGACGCCCAGTGAGCGTGGTCTACAATTGCCCTAGGCTAAGCGATATCCCAAGAGTCACCAGAAAAGAAGCGCGAACCATCTTAGGTCTACCAGCCCACGCGTTCATCGTTTCGTACGTCGGGTTGATTAGAATCGGCTGCGGCTTAGAACTTTTGGTCGAGGTGGCTGCTCGAGATGGGTCGAAAACGGTCCAATACTTGGCCGTAGGGGACGGACCGTTGAGCGACTGGCTAGCCGACGTAGTCAAGAAGAAGAACCTAGAATCCCACTTCATGAAACTGCCGAGAGTACCTAGGGATAAAGCTCTGCTGTACACGATCGCGAGCGACGCAACCTGGGCAGTCTATCCAACGTCTATCAACGCGAGAACAGCTTCGCCGTGGAAGCTCTTTGAATCAATGGCGTGCGGAGTCCCAGTAGTAGTCGACTCTGGCACCTACCAATCAAGAATAGTCAAAAGATTTGGATGCGGCCTCATTCTACAACAACACGATCCCCAAAACATACTCCGCGCGCTGCTAGAATTATCAAGAGATTCGATCGCTTGTCGCAGAATGTCGGAGGCCGGAAGACGAGCGGCTCAAACTGTGTTCAACTGGGAAAACATGTCACGTCAACTCATTAAAGCGTACTCCGATTCGTTAGGGATGAAACGCATTCCAGCTGGTTGGGTTGATGCACACTGCGACAGTGAGTCTGTCCGGGGAGTCGGCAGCTGATTCTTCGATCGACGAACGCGCGGCATAATGGGGTGTTTCGTCGACTCTGAATCCGGAGTCCAATCGCTATGTCGGGCCGACAGCAATTTGAGACCCTTGCACAGGGAAGGTTTTCGAAAGACTCAGTCAAATGCATTTTCGAGAATCATGAGCGCGACCTTCCTAAGGATTCGTACGGAATAATAGGCTTAGCTTGGGACGCTTTTCAGCGTTCACACAGAGCGGCGTTTGACGATGACCTCTTCGACGTACTCGATTTCAGCGTTCGGCAGAAGCTGATTCGGATAAAGCTAGGCGCGACCTCTTACAGGACGTTCGTTGGTACACGAAGTACGCAGTTTGTCAGGTCGTTCGGCACAAAGGGAATCCCAAACCCGTTTGCGGTTCGTGTATTAACACGAACCGCCGACGAAAAGATGGTCTTCGGGCTTCGATCCGAGTGGGTTCAGACATACGCTCACAGATTAGATGCTCCAGCTGGCTTTGTTGACCGGGGCAGAGATTGGAGTGATCGGTCCCCGGATCCCTTCAAGGCTGCCAAGCGAGAGGTTGAGGAAGAACTACAGGTGGCCTCAGACGACATATCCGACCCAGTTTGCGTTGGTGTTCTATTCGACGCGGACTTCGATCAAACTGTTATGATCTTTCAGTGTCACTTGGATAGCGAGGCGGCTCTCTTAAAGACCAAGACATCGGAGTTTGAGGAAATTCGCTTTGTCAACTCCAGCAGCGATTCAGTCTTGCGCTTCCTGAGGACAGAGAAACGGTTGATTTCTCCTCAGTGCGCAGAGAGTCTAGCGCTGTGGCTGAGGCGCGACCGCGTAAGTCCATCTTCCTAATACTCGTGAGGCTGACCGATGCGACCCACAGGGGCGTCATAAAACCAGCAAATCCGAACTGAACAGCGCTCTCGAGCTTGCAGATCGGGGTTCAGGTTATCTTAGCCCATTTGTCTTAGTCCAATAGTCACCAGTAGCAATAATTACGTCAAGTTGCGCGACAAACGATGAGCCGCGTTTCCACGTCTCCGGGTAGAAGCTCTCACAGTTTATGTAGCGGCGTTTTTGTGTAACCGTTGAACGCGGAGTTCAGGAGTTTTACTCAGTCGTAATTTCTCCCTTGGCGATGAAAATGGGCGGCGCTACAGTCAGGGTCGGGCAACCTTACTTTTCTCGCTCAGATATCGCTAAGATCAATTCTCAGGTGTCCCGGGTGCTTCGTTCGGGCTGGCTTACGTCTGGAGAATTCGTAGCGGATTTCGAACGAAGATTTGGGCGCATGGTGGGCACGAAATATGCCGTGGCTGTAAATTCAGGTGGCGCTGCGCTGCATACCATACTTTCGTCTCTCGACTTGAAGCCCGAAGACGAGGTAATCATGCCAGCCAATACATTCGCCTCAACCCTGAATGCAGTTTTCTACGTCGGAGCAAAGCCTGTTCTGGCTGACTGCGAAATTGAGACGTACAATGTTTCCGCGGAGACTATAGAACAAGTCATAACTCCAAGAACTAAGGCGGTGATAGTCACTCATATTGCAGGAAACCCTTGTGAAATGGATCCCATAACGAAACTCTGTCGAGATGAAGAGCTCACCTTAATCGAAGATAGCGCTCATGCTCAGGGCTCCACATATAAGGGAAAGAGCTGCGGTTCGTTTGGATTCGGGAGCGCATTCAGTTTCTATCCCACTAAGGTTATGACCTCCGCCGAAGGCGGAATGATCACGACCGATTCAGAAAAACTCTATGAACACTCACGCGTTTTCAGAAACGTTGGAAGAGCCGCATTCGGTCACGGGCCGATATTATCCCTAGGATACAACTACCGCATGAGTGATATTCACGCAACCATCGGACTCAATCAGCTTAGTCATCTTAGGAAATTCGTTGAGAAACGGAATTATCTGTCACACAGATACCGTGAGGAACTTCGGGAGCTTACATGGCTGGAACCCCAGTTCATTCATAGCCATTCATACAGCTCATTTTACGCCTATATCGTCATGCTCTCCATAGGGAAGGGTAAATCTAGGGAGACCATTATGAACTCGCTTAAGAGAAAAGATATAGAGACTACAGTGATGTTCAGCCCTATTCATATGCAACCATACTGCGCGGATAAGTTTAGACGTGTTCGCTGCCCGAACGCTGAGCTAATAGGTAAGCAATCGCTCGCACTTCCCCTTCATGTGCAGATGACCACGGGAGACGTCAAGTCAATTGTGCGGATACTGAGGCGAACTGTATGACTGAAGTCACAAAGGAGATTCAAGATTCCCAGTACGCGGATGCAGTCTGCGTGATAACGGGAGGAACTGGATCGGTCGGCCTAGAGCTTGCAAGCGCGCTCCTACGGCAAAAGCCCAGAGAGGTTCGACTATTTAGTAACGACGAAAATGGGCTTTTCGAAGCGATGAGTCTGTTTTCTGGTCGTCCCGAAGTAACCTACAAACTCGGAGATGTAAGGGATACTCGGACCGTTGAATCAGTGATTAAAGGCTCTGACGTTGTCTTCCACGCCGCCGCTCTCAAGCACGTCGATTTTTGTGAGACCAATCCATACGAGGCCATTACGACAAACATAGTTGGTACGCAAAATGTGATAGATCAAGCCATCAAGTGTTCGCTCCGCAGGTTCGTTTTCATAAGCACAGATAAAGCGGTAAATCCGGCAGGCACAATGGGTGCAACAAAGCTTCTAGGCGAGAAACTTGTCGTGAGCGCAAGCACAGTGACGAATAGACCAATTTTCTCCGTTGTGAGATTCGGTAACGTGCTTGGTAGTAGGGGTTCGGTCGTCTTAATTTTCGAACGCCAAGTTAGGTCGGGCCGGGATATCACCGTCACCGATCCTGGCATGACACGATTCATAATGCTTCCAGCGGACTCGGCGCGTCTCGTCCTGGATGCAGGACGTTTTCCAGAATCAGGAAGACTATTGATCATGAAAATGAAAGCTGCTAGAATCATTGACTTGGCCGACGCCTGCCGAGAATTCTTTGCGCGAATGTACGGAAGAGATGCGGCAACGATTAAGATCACGCAGATCAACGCGGGACCCGGAGAGAAAATCCATGAGGAACTCATGACCGAGGAGGAGGCATTAACGGCTACTGAGACACCTGAATTTTTCATCATCAAACCGGATACTGCGAGGATCGCGTCATCGCTAAGAGAATCGGCCGGTCGCCCGAAACCTTACAGTTCGGACTCCGTCGAGCTTATGGCGAAAGAAGAGATAACTAGACTTTTGTCTGAGCTGTATCGTTAAAGGTAAACTGCATCGGATGGACGGCGCGTGCGCTAATTCGTTAAGGACGAGGCCCATTCCGGTTGGTTATGTTAATCCGCACTGTGACTCGACGGTGCCACGAGTCGTAGGAACCTCTGATCGTTTATCAGGATCATCTTAGTGCCTCTTCATAATGAAAGGGCACTGGCAGAGGCACTAATGTCATCGCGCAGCAAAATGACTTCTCTTGCAGTTGATTACATCGGCATCATTCGCCCAGATAAATGTTGATAAGAACACGAGGATACGATGCTTTCGGAGAAGAGCTCAATCGCTTGGAAGCACTTGCCTCACAAATTACGCTTGGAAGAACCCTGAGGTGTTGAGCGTTTGAAGAAGAAACTAATGGAGGATGTCAAGCAGATCCTCTCCAGCGGTCAGACATCACCTTTCTTCAAGAGCTTCGACGGCGGACCATACGTTCGCAGATTCGAGCGAGCTTTCGCGCATTATGTCGGCACGCGTTACGCTATCTCGATGACAAACGGAAGCCTTGCGTTGAACGCTGCTTACGGTGCCTTGCGCCTACCGCCAAAAACGGAGGTCATAACAACGCCATACACGTTTGTCGCCACGGCTTCCGAGCTGCTCCGCCTTCATCTGGTTCCTGTCTTCGCCGATATTGACTTAGACACGTTCAACCTCTCACCGTCTAGTGTCGACCAACATATCACATCAAAAACGGGAGCCGTCGTGCCAGTGCATACATTGGGCGTTCCTTGCGACATGCCGGGCCTGAAAGATGTCGTCAAGAAGAGAGGTCACCTATCGATAGTTGAAGACGCTTGTCAAGCGTTGGGTACGAAGTCCGGACACACAACGTGCGGTAATTATGAAAGTGACATGGCCGCTTTCAGTATGCAACAGACAAAAACACTGAGTAGTGGTGAGGGAGGCATCGTTGTCACAAACGCGGATTTGTACGCGGATCGCTTGCGTATGATTCGAAACCATGGAAACAAATATGCTCTCTTTAAGGATCGGAAGGATATGGCAGGAATAATCGGGACAAACTTCCGAATGACTGAGATTCAGGCTGCCATAGGCTATCATGGTTTGAAGGATTATGAGACCAAGCTCAACCGTTTGAACAGATTGGCGAAAATCCTCGTGGAGTCTATTGACCGCTCAAATTGGCTAATTCCGCAGCTTCGCCCCAGTGGATGGCGAATCCACTGGTACATTATTGGAAGCAGATTCAGATCCAGTCGAGCCAATGTACGAGAGAAATTTCTGAAGCGCGTGAAAAGATTCAGCAGTAGAACTCCGGGACGAGTGATCGGTCCCGGATACTCCGAACTCATATACGAATTACCGGCCTTTCAGCGATATCACCAACATTGTCCAAACGCCGAGGAACTCGTGAGATCCGCTGTGTGGTTTGATATCCGTCGCATGGATGAGGAGGAGGTGAAGGCGCTAAGCCGCGAGACAGAGCGCTTCAAAGGATGACGCAATCTCTTCCGGAAGAATTTCCGACAAAGTAAATGTAGAAGGTTCCCTCCCTGAACCCATCCTCCCACAGGCCACGTTTGGTTTATGCTCATCACGGTATCAGTCCATTTGACCGACTATTCCTAGAACTGTTCGCATCACACTTTGAAACTTACCTGGTCACGTTTGGGTCGCCTGGTCCTGGCTATGCCACAAAAATGGCCCATACAATCCCTGAAAGCGTAAGAGTTGTTGAACCCCGAGACTTCGGGAAACCGATTGGAAATTTGAAAGTAAATAATCTTAGAATAGCTGTCGCGACGCCTTGGAGAATTCTGCAATTGGCGCGCTGCCTAGACTTCATAAAACCAGACATATTCGTCGCGAGCTATGCAACAACCTATGGTTTCTACGCGTCGGCCTGCGGCTGGAAACCATTGATATTGCTTTGCTGGGGAAGCGACATCTTGGTCGACCCAAACAGGTCCATTCTACACCGTTACTTGGTAAAAAGAGCAATTAGATCCGCTAAGATCATTGCCGTTGATAGTCTGAACATGGAAAGCGCTCTCGGATCAATGGGCGTTCCAAAGGAGAAGATCATGTGCTTCCCATGGCTCAACCAGAGACTTTTGCAAGAGATATTGCCGGATCAAACTCTTCGCAGACAGTTGAACTGGCAGGACAAAGTAGTTGTGGTAAGCGTTCGCATGCATGAACCCATTTACTCGATTGACACGCTGATTAGAGCTATCCCGGAAGTAGTATCGCAACATCCCAATGTTCGGTTCTTGATCTTCGGTTACGGCTCTCTAACATCACAACTTGTCAAGCTGGTGCGCGAACTGGGGATCGAATCATTTGTGCATTTTGCGGGGACAGTTCCTAGAGAAGATCTCCTCGCAAATATGAAGGAGTGCGACATCTATGTAGCGACATCTGTTTCAGATAGCTCCTCAACGAGTCTGTTGGAAGCCATGTTCTTGGGACTACCCGTGGTTGTCACTCACATACCCGGCAACACAGAGTGGATCTCTTACGGTGTCGACGGACTCTTCTTCGATAAGGAGGATTCTAAGGGGCTTGCCAAAGCCATTACTCGCCTTCTCTCTAACCCCGCTGAAGCTCAGAACTTGGCTAGAAATGCGCAAAGGCTAGTTCAGGAAAGAATCGACTGGAAGCGATCTTCTGAAGAATTCATAAAAAGAATAAGTTATGAGGTGCATGCGGACACACAGCAATTGTCGAGGAGCAAGAGTTAGAAGCTCGTGAGAGATCTACTCGCAGTTTCCTACGATGGAACATTGCGGACCAGCTGGAAAATTGATGGCTCTTTTCAGCTACGAATCGTCGGGGACTTGGAAAAGCCGCATAGTCTCCTCACTGTTATTACTCTGCGGCTACGGCTCTATCGGGTTCATAGTTATAAGGCCACCAGACGAGAAATCAGCCATCTTTGCAAGTGCTCTCGGTCTGTTATCAATTCTACTTGGAACTCACCTAATGATTAAGGACAAACCCTATTCTCTTCCATTGCACAAGTCATGGATTCGGTATCTTCCTCTTTTCATCGGAGTTTTTGTGGATCTGACGGCTGGCCTAATCCCACCTGCAACGGGCGCGGTCGCCCTAGCCGCAGCTTTGCTTCTTCTCTTCTGCCTCTGTAGCCGGGCGGACGAGTCGGGAGTATACTTGATCGTTTTGACTATCTTTCTTGCTGCATCGATAGCATACAATGTATACGCATTCTATCCAATTATCCTAGGCGTGGACCCTTGGACCAACATATCCGTCGCCGCTGCTATATTGCAGACGGGACATTTTTCGAGCGCGATAGTGTCACAAAGCGCAAGCGGCCTTAGCCTTTACTACGCAACGTTTCCTGTCATGGCAATGGCATCTGCAATGTTATCGTCGGCGACTGGCTTAGACGTCAGAATTGCTATTCTGATATTCCCCGGTTGTCTAGTCCTCTTACAACCCTTAATTGTGTTCGTGCTAGCCCGAGCGGTTTATGGCGGCTCTCTAGCTGCGATGTTCTCGGGCTTCATAGCGCTGATTGAATCGAGCGTCACACAATGGATACCAGCGCCGTTGGCCGAATCGGTTGCAATATCCATGATATTGATCCTCTTAGCCATGCTACTTGTGCGAAGGCGGTCCGCAAGCAATTTGGTCACGGAACTGATTCTCTTCAGCACGGCCAGTGTTCTGCATGGCGCGATCGCGCTAATTTCGATGATCATAATTCCGCTGTTGGTTGGCTTACGGCGTAGCAGATTTCTCACGATAATTGCAACCTTCTCAGTGATCTTCCTCGCTTACGTAACGTCAACTCTACTAATTGTGACCTTAGCCGAACCCCTTGCACTCGTTGAGAACCGAATGCTCGGATTCTTGTTTGGCAGCGAGGCAAGCGGCCGGGGCATCGGCCTCGTAACAGGTGCACTCTATGCTGCAGGCAGTCCCGGAATAATTTTCGTGTGGTGGGGGCTGCCAGTGGCACTGACCCTCTTCTCCATACTGGTCCTGGGAAGAAAAGGTACGAGTTCTTGGGCTTATGTTGGCTTGGCCACTCTCGGTTTCTCATTCATTCTAAACATAATTGCTCCGACCCTGGTTGCTGATAGATACGGAGGACTCATTGGCTGGCTCCTTCTTGCGGTCGCGGGCGGCAAACCTCTAGCCGCTCTAACTACGAACCACCGCCGGCTACTCTTGGTTGCGCCCATCATCTTCTTAGTCTGCTTCTCTTCTGTAGCAAACCCGCTTCTATCCCCACAATACGGCTACTTCGCTCATAACAATCAATGGTCACCAGGCTACAACGGCATACCGTTGACCGACACTGACACGGCCGCTCTAAATTGGATGCAACCTCATATGAGTATCAACGTGATTAGCGACATATATTCAGCGGCTTACCTAACATTTCTGCGGTTTCAATCAGGGATCTATTCACAGAACGGTATACTGTTATCGCTTTACTATCCTCTCACCACACCAATGCCTCCACCACGTCAGGCCGTTTTCATCAGATGGTGGTATTTGCGGCCCACAGCGGGAGGTGCTTGTTACGGCTTAACTTCGACGTTAACTGGACAGCAAACCAGTCATGTCGTGAACATAGTCTACGGGAATAGCTGCGACACCGTCGAAACAAATCCGGCGTAGCACACGTCCTACGACGGCACAGCATACATTGAGTGATAATTCTATGGACTGCGATTTACGGACATGCAATATGATAGCATGGAGCGTTCCTTAGGTAGGTAGGATTTGCTTAACGGGGGGGCCGTCATTTTCTTGATTTTGTAGTCTACTGTTGGACTGGGGGAGGAACGACACTGGTGGTGGTGTTGAACCAAACTTGTAACCAAACCGAGGAGTTCTTTCCGCTTGTGGGCCAGCCGAATCCGAACGCATCCAGTTTCGTCTGCCAGGTCCAGAGTTCGAAAATCATTCTGAAATTATATCCGTTCGTTGCCGACCAGTCAGGGATTTGATAGGTCTGATTGTCGATTTCTAATACCAGAATCTGGGTCACTCCTCTGCTCTCGGTTGCATTCAATATTTTCCAAAATAGGGGGAACTGCCATGTTTCATTGTCTTGCAGGAATCTCTCAAAATGGATTGCTACTGGCGCGGGAGACCCGACCGCCGATGTGTCGTTGGGCGATTGAATCGTTTGATTGCCAATTTTTACGAGAATGGAGATGTACTGCACTGTTCCCATGTCATTGGTGACTCCCAGATACCACTCTACTTGCTCTCCGACGTAGATGTTCGGATCGTTATTTGGGTAGTAGTCCCCAACCAATTCATTCGACCCAAGCACGTACAGTTGAAAGAAACGCTCACTCGGGTGAGGTGTCGTAACCACAAATACCAACGTTTCACACAGGACAAGGAACACAATGAATACGACAGCGAGGGTTCGCAACTGATGTGATATTCTAAACTTCAATCTACCCTAGCCCTCATCTGAAACGTTCTCCTCACTCGGTATCTGCGATAGAACAATAGCGAAAGGCTGTACACTACGGTTGCAAGAACAGCAAGCATTGCACCTCCCACATATCTCAAGATCGTATCTGTGAGAACCTCTTGCCCTGAAGAGGCTGCCAGTTCAACCGCTTTCTGATGGACTGTCAAGAGTATTTGGTCAACTTGCGTTAGAAGTAGAGTACGTTCTTCAGCGGTGGTGTTTGTTTGAAGGGCCTCGTGGTTTAATTCGAGCGCCTTGTTGAGTAGCGCAACCAAGCCCGAGATATCGCTAGACGATGCACCCGCAGCCTCCGCAGTCCTTACGTCAATAAATGCCTGAGCGAAACTTAGCTGTGGGGTCGCGGGCGTTTGGGATATTGCAGATGGTTGAATCGCGATGAGCGCAACAAACGCGAGAAGTGCAAGAATAGGTACCTTATTGAACGTCGACAATTAAAATTCATTTAGCCCGTACGTGTTTCCAGCATATAGCCGTGATGGCGGGAGATCGCTACCATTGTACAGTGCGAACTCAAGTTCTGATGATGCGACACTCGAGAAAATTGTTTTGGAATATCTAGAGAGCAACGGCGAGACGATTGTCGCGCAATTGCATGACGTGCTGTCCACAGAGCATCCAGAAGTTACAAAGCTGCAGACAGCGGAAGTGGTTTGGAGATTAGCCAATCAGAGGAAACTGAAGTTGGACTATCCCCGCGCGAACGCCTTTGGTCAGTTTCTGCGACACTGGGAAATAAACCTAGGAATCTATGCCGCATTCATTGTATCTCTTGCGTTCCTTGTTGCGATAAGTGCGATACCTGTCAACAGTTCCCTTGCTCCATTGAAATGGATTCTTGGCTCAGCGTTCATCGTATTGTTTCCTGGGTACGTGGCGACTGAAGTATTATTTCCAAGAGTGGGGGACCTGCGGTCGACTGAACGCTTCGCATTGAGTATTGGACTCAGCCTCGCATTGGTTATGTTTGTGGGTTTGCTCCTCAATTATACGTCGTGGGGAATTCGAACCTTTCCGATTGTAGCATCACTAACATCCATCACGATTATTCTTGGTGCTGTCGCTATTCTTAGGCGCTACGACCGCGGCCAGTAACCACATGGTTCTTTGAAAAGGCACTCCGTAAGAAAGCGGTCTCGGAGGAAGTTGAAGCGAAGAACTAGATCATATCCTATGTCCGGCCACGCATTGCCGTAAGTCTGAGTCTTTTGTTGCTGTCCCTAGCAATTACAGAAACAGTCTCCATGATTGAATGTAGAGTTCCAGATGTAACATCTTAAGCCTCTAATGTTAGCGAAGTGTGACTCTGGTTAGCTAAGCAGAAACAATGTGTCAGGCAGCTCCTAATACAGAACGAAAGAGGTTAGAGCGGATATGGCAGAAACCTATGCCTCGGATTCGGCGGTAGTCGTTTCGCGCGGCGCTTCTTATCTAACCCTTCAAACAGTCGTCACGAGTCTTGCACAAGTAATCGCTTTCGCCGTTTTGGCTCGGATCATAACTCCCGCTGAAGTTGGAGTTCTAGCGATCCTCACGCTCATAACGGCGCTGACACTGGCAATCAACGGTACCGCGTTTCAGCAGGCGGCAATAAAGTTCGTTGGGGAGTATGCCGGGACGGCTGGTGATTTAGCTGCAGGGGTCTTCTATGAAACGCTTCAGCTGAGTATCATTGTTTCAGTGCCGATGGCCATTGTCATTTTTTTGGGATCAGGATTACTGGCTGGAGACTTGCTTGGTTCGATTTCACAAGCGGGATTGTTTAGGGTTCTGGCGCTGGATGTTTTGGCATTCGCAGGAGTACAACCCGTAGCGATGGGTGCTGTTCTTGGAGCGAAACGTTTCAAGGCGGCGGCCGCGATCGGAACGGGCGGTGCGGTGCTACGGCAATTCCTGATCATTGTTCTAATCTTATTCATGAAAAATTTCATCGGCTTAGTGTACGCCTGGGCTGTGTCAGACTTCGCTATGTTCGTGGTCTTCGGGCTGTACGCTGTTCGTGTACTCGGACTTGCGAAAACTGCGTTCCCGCTTAGGCGGCTGCTGAATTTCTCGTGGCCCCTCAGCATCGGGAACGTGGTCAACTTCGCCTATAGCTGGTTCGATCGAGCAATTTTGATCGCCCTCGTTCCGCTCGCATCGCTTGGAGTTTACAATGCTGCATTGTATGCCTTCGGTGCTCTTTATAATATATCAGGCGCTTTCGGTAACGCTCTTCTTCCCGTCTATTCGAAAATTGGCGCGAGCAGGGGGCCGGAAGGTTGCAGGAAAGCGACACAGGCTGCTTCGCGCTACGTGAGTCTGGTCACGGTTCCTTTGGCGTTTGGCTTACTCGCCACCGCTAAGCCTGCACTCACTCTCTTCGTGGGTGAAGCTTATCTTGGTGGCGTCGTGCCGCTCATGGTTTTGTCCTTCGCCTTTGGCTTGACTGCCGTCACTCTAGCGCTTACCCCAATGTTAACGGCGTTAGCTAAGACTCGTGAGTTAATGTGGATCACAGTCGCCTCAACCGCGCTCGGCCTCTTCTCAGCCTATATTGTGCTCCCGTTCATGGGGATTGTTGGAGCTTCCGTGGCTCGCGATATCGCAACGTTCGCCATCCTAGCCCTAACGATCTTTGTGCTTGAACGGGTGGGGGCCATGGGGATTGATGTTGAGATGGCGTGGAAGAGTCTCGCTGCCGGTGCCGCGATGGCGGCGGCAATAATCGCCATCCAGATGCTCATCTATTCCCGAATTCTACTTCCGGTGTACGTTGTGATCGGCGTGATCGTTTACATGCTTCTACTGCGGGTTCTACATGCTGTAAGAATGCATGACATTGAACTCATTGAAAGATACCTAGGCCCAAGGTTGGAGTTTGTCGCAAGACTGTTATGTGTCATCCTCGTTAACGGGGGAACAGCTCCAAAAACTCACTGATGCATCCTGCAGCTGATATCATCCGTTCTCGTTTTGTTTTCTTGACTTAGGTGACAGGCATCGATCAAGAGAGCAACCGAGAGACGACCTAAGTCAATTAAAGCGTCGATGCATGCTGCGTCCCACCCTACAGAGGAGAATTATGTAGAACGTTCTCTAAATATTTAGAACTAAAGAACAATTCTAGACTAATATTTCTCGCGATTCCTTTGCGTTGTAGAGACAATGCCTTTTGCGATTTTGACCTTTGCGAGGTGAGGCGTGCCTAAGGTTTTTCTTAATTTGGGCCAAGATTTTTTCTTAATTTGATCGTTGTCGCGTCGGCACCTTATGTGAGTAACAGCCCCTGAAATTCATAGTGGCAAGGGTTAACTCGATTCCAGCAACTCTTAGAGGGCGAGTGGACGTGGTTCGGACCGACGTGTTACCATTTGACTTGTTTATGCCTTCGACGATCATACCGGTCTTATCGGTCAACTTTTTCCATTTGTTTCTCGCAAAAACTCTATATGCATACACATGGATTCATGTAAGAGCCGTTTTTGGAGCATATGAAGCGAGAGTGAATCCTATTCCTTCCACAGAAATTCTGAACCCAGTTTCGAATTCGCGGAAGGAAAACGTTAGTCGTTGCTCGATTAGTTTCGCGTGCTTGCACGGCCTTTGGCGGAAAAGCCTCAGAAACGGAAGTTGGGCAATCGTCAGTTCTACGGAGAAGGCGCTATACCGATGCGCGCTCTGGATCGCAAGGGAACGAGGATGCATCGTCAACAGAGGATTAGTGGCACAAGTTCTAGAAATAGTCGGGCATCTTCTTAACAGGATTCGGAGTCGCATCGCAGCCGCCGGAAAGGAAAGAGCTAGGCTCATGCTGAGAAGGTACAGCAACCGGGGCGGAGTTTTCGGTTGGGCTCCTCAAGTAACAGAGTGGTTGCGTGACGCGACCTACATTTTCTATTTGGGAGTTAACTCACAAAAATGACCGAAGAAAGTTTAGAGGAAAGCGCCGAAGCAAAAGAGAGAGAGCGAAGCCTTCGGTCACGTACGCTACGATTTGCAAGCGAACGCACAGTTCTGTCCCATCTTCTAAATATGGGACTCATCAGAAAGGTCGTGTCGAATGATGGCTTGCGCGAAGAGTATGAAGTGACTCCCGCAGGCTTACAATTCCTTGCGGACTATGAAGACATTAATTTTCAGGCAATTGATCTTCTAAACACCTTGAGACTCAAGACAGTGGTCCAAGAGTCTCACATGCCTCATGTATCCATACTGATCCCTGCGATAAACGAAGCCGAAAATATCGAAGTTCTGCTGAATAAATTAACAGAAATCCTTCCGGGTATGGCTGAAACGACGGTGGTTGACGGAGGAAGCATGGATTCAACCATCTATGTCGCAAGGGCGCTAGGTGCAGCGGTGATGCTCCAAAAAGGGACCGGAAAGGGAGATGCCCTACGCCAAGCGTTCGAGACCGATCACGCCGGCGACATAATTGTGGTTATGGATGCAGACGGCTCCAATCGACCGGAAGAGGTTCCTCAACTTATCGCTGCGATAGTTAGTGGGGCAGATATCGCAAAGGGATCTCGGTTTCTGAAGGGAGGCGGATCGACCGATCTCACATACATCCGCAAGATCGGCAACAAGTTCTTCACCTCCATAGTGAACCACGTTTGGTCCGGGGAATACACGGACCTATGCTACGGATTCATGGCCTTTAGACAAGACGCGCTCGAGAAACTGATGCCAACCTTGGAATCTACGCATTTTCAGATCGAAACAGAGATCTGCATTAAGGCAAGGAAGCTTGGATTGAAGGTTGAAGAAGTCCCCAGCATCGAGCTGAAGAGACGCTACGGGACCTCCAAGCTGCGTGGGTTTCAAGATAGTCTAAGTATTGCGAAGGTTGTTCTAGCCGAGTTGTTTTCCGGATTGAAGCTTTCGGATAATCCGTGATTGAAACAACAACGACCTATCTGAGCGACGTCCTCCGTAAGGGACTAATCGAATGAAAGTCAGTGTTATTGGCCTCGGAAAAATGGGGCTACTCCACGCGGGCATTGTCAATTCACTCCCGGACGCTAGAGTAGCGTCCGTCTGCGAGACAGATTTCTTTCTTTCCACCGCCGCTAAAGCCCTGCTTCCGAAAGAAATAGCGGTCTACAGGAATGTCGACAAAATGATTCTGGAGGAGAACCCAGACGCTATCTACGTGACGACACCAATTGACACTCATGTTTCCATAATCAACGATGCGTTTCGCGCAAAATCAAACTTGAACATGTTTGTCGAGAAACCGCTCACCTCTTCCTACAATGAAGCGAAGGTAGCGTGCGAAGTCGCTAGCCGCTCCTCGGGAATAAGTATGGTTGGATTTCAACGCCGGTTTTCTCCGATTTTTCAAAAGGCAAAGGACTTGTTAACCGAGAACACCGTGGGAGACCCCGTCTTTTTCAGATCGTACTTTCTGTCTTCGGATGTGCTCCGCGAGGGAAGTGGATGGAGGTCAAAGAAGGGTTCAGGTGGAGTCTTACTTGATTCCGCTCCACATTTGCTAGACGCTCTAATATGGTTCTTCGGTGAACCCACTTCCGTAATGGGGGTCAGGAAAAAAATCTACTCAAGCTCGGTTGACGATTACGTGCATGCGCTTTTCTCATACGGTTCGGGATTGCAAGGCTGCATGGATGTTTGCTGGAGCGTGAGTAGCTACAGACTCCCAGAAGTACTCATTCAGATCTACGGAAAAAACGGAATACTGACAGTTACTGACGATTTTGTAAAGGTTTCATCAGGCCAGCGAAACAGTAGTGGCGGCGGAACCCGCGTATATAATCGGCAGTTTTTCCAAGTTTCAACACCCTTTCTCCTTACCGATCCGGAATACACTCTTGAAGACGCCGCATTTCTCGAAGCTGCTCGCACTCAAGTCCCTCCTGATTCGAATTTCTTTCAGGCAGCTAAGGTCAACGCCCTTGTTGACAGAATTCTTGTAAACGCAACGTAAGGGGACCACATCCTGAAGACTCTTCTTATTGGCGACAACAGTTTCATAGGTGTCAGCCACCTTTCTCAAGATAGAGCGAGAGAAAGAGCAGAAAAACTAGACGCAGCTTCGATCCTGAAGATAATTGAGGCTGCGATCAAAGCTGGAGCTTCTGGATATACCTTCTCAACGCACCCCCTCAATTTGCAGATCTTGGCCGAGTTGAAACATTCAGACGCGCTGAAGAAGGAAGTTGAACTCTACCCGGTGTTGCCGTATGCACAGGGTTACGTCCGGCTCGCTAATGAGAAAGGAATGAGCGGGCTCGTCAACGAGACTTTGAGCAAGCTACCAGTCTTAGATAGAGCCAGGACCGTAATCGAGACAGGATTTTCCGCCTTGAGATTGGACGCAATCGGGCTGATAAAATCATACCTTGACATGGAATTGCAACCTTACCTCAACGTCAAGCCAGAAAACAGCAACATTCGAAGTGTCCTGTTACATGAGGTGCTTACTGACCTCTGCTTAGGGCTCCATAACGTACGTATGTTAGACGCGTTTGCACAACACATACGAGAAAAGTACCATGCCAATCCCGGATTTGTCACATACAACCTTGTTCGATTTGTGGAGGTCTTCCGGCAAGCAGGACTGGTGCTAGAAGACATGACTATCATGACGCCTTTCAATAGTATCGGATACCAGATGAGTCAATCGCGACAATCATGTGAAGATTGCCTGTCAGATCTAGATGAAGGCGACGTTATAGCGATGAGCATTATGGCGGGAGGCTACTCGAAGTTGGATGACGCAGTCAACTACGTGTCTGGTCTACCCAAACTCTCTGGTGTAGCTGCTGGGGTATCATCCGAGGAGCATGCTCGGGACACATTTTCGAAACTCCGAAGCATGTTTCCCTGAACTTCATCCAGAGGCCCGAATTTGGACGCACTTGTAATACTGATGGTTCTGCTCTTCGGCTTACCTTTCGCGATCTTCTGTTTCTACGGAGCGGTCCTTTTGTACTATGGCAGGATTGCGCTTCGAAGGAGGGTTAAAGATTACCATACCAGCTCGGTTGACTATGCGACGTATGAACCGACGGTTTCAGTCGTGATCCCAACTCATAATGAGCAAGATGTTATTGCGAAACGCCTTGACAACCTCCTTGCGTCCGACTACCCAAAAGATAAGTTGGGAATCATCGTAGTAGATGACTCCACTGACTCGACGCCCAAGATTATAGAAGAGTATGTGAAGAAATATTCTCAGATCAGCTTAATTCGATTTGATGAGCGCATGGGTTACAGTCCTTGCCTTATTGCCGGTTGTAAAGCGGCCCAGGGAGAGATAGTTGTCTTAGCAGAAGCTAGTTCCCTTATGGATGCGGACGCTATAAGGCGCTTAGTAAGCAATTTCGTGGACCCAAGCATTGGAGTAGTGACCGGAAGAGCAATCATTCTCAACGCAAACGAGAAGGCAGGACGATCAGAGGACTTCTACGCGAAACTGTATGACTTCCTAAGGAATGCAGAGAGTAACATGGATTCGACAATCTATATGAAGGGTGAGGCTGCGGCGGTTAGACGAGACGTATTCTCCGATCTGAAAGAGCTCGAAACATGTCCAGGCACTGCTGACACGGGAATTGCTATACTAGCAAGAAAAAGAGGCTTCAGATCGATTTCCGATCCGCGGGTCCAATTCTTTGAGTATGCTCCATCCACCCATCGTGAACGAATTCACCAAAAGGTCACCCGGGGAGCGAACCTAATGAAAGTGCTATGGGAGTTTAGAAGCATGTTTCTCAACCCTGCCTACGGGAAGTTTGGCATTATCACATTGCCAATAAGCTTCATGATGCTTGCCATTTTTCCTCTTATGTTGCTCGCAGGAGTTGCTGTGTTCGCTGTATTGACGATCGCTAGCCCTATCACGTATCTTCCCATATGGATTGTCGGAATCGTCTTACTGATTGTTGCTTTGATCTTTTGTAGACCAGCGGTCTATGCAATCGTAGAATCCGAATATAGCCTTCTCAAAGGGTTGTATGATACTGTTATTCTCAAGAAAAGTCACGATAAGATAGAGAAAGTAATGTCGACGCGAAGGTCGTAGCAGGGAAGGAAAAATGTGGGAAGGCAAAACGGTGCTTGTCACGGGCGGAGCTTCCTTTATCGGTAGCCACCTTGTGGATTCATTGACTGAAAAGGGCGCTGCGGTCAGAGTCGGAGATGATTTCTCGAGCGGAAGGCTATCTAATCTCGAATTCCCGCTAAGGAAGTCAAAACATGGCACTTGGAAATACGGACGGCTAACCGTTTGCCAGGGAGATTTGAAGGACAAGAAATTCGCCAAGTCGGTGATGCGGGGCGTGGACACAGTGTTTCATTTGGCTGCCTTGCATGGTGGAAGAGGTTACATCGACTCTCATCCTGCTCAGTGCTGCACCAACATGGTGCTGGATCAATTGGTATTTGAAGAAGCACAGAAGGCGGGTGTGGAGAGAATATGTTTCGCGAGTTCTGCCTGCGTATACCCTACAGACCTGCAAAATGAAACAGGTTCTTCATACCTCCTGAAAGAGGATGATGCGGACCCATTCGTCAAGGAAAAAGCGTATGCTGATCTCGAATACGGTTGGGCAAAACTAATGGGAGAAATGGCTCTGCGGGCATACCATCGTCAGCATGGAATCAAGACATCAGCGGTTCGCATTTTCACTGCATACGGTCCGAGAGAGAATGAGACACACGCAATAATCGCACTGGTCGCAAAGGCATTAATCAAAATGGATCCCTACTCGATATGGGGAACAGGGAAACAGGATCGGAACTTCACATACGTGCAAGATATTGTTGACGCAATGATCTTGTCCGCGGAGAAAATAGACGATGGATCCGTAGTAAAAGCAGGTCGAGAAGACCGAATCACAATTGAGGAGGCTTGCGATATCGTATTTCGCATACTCAACTGGAGACCTAAGAAAATCGTACATGACCTAAACAAACCTCAAGGCGTAGCTTCGCGAGCAGCAGACTTGACAAGAGCTAGGAGCGTGTTGAAATGGGAGCCACAAGTGTCGTTTGACGATGGTTTCAAGAAAACAATCGAATGGTATGTTGCTCATAAGAAGCCAGAACAGGTTAGAAACCACTTAGATCGGCTGCTTCTTGAGAGATAGAGCCAGCTAACCTTGGTAGGCCATTTCAACTATCAGTTTTGAAGTCTATTGCACGTGCTAATGCTTACGCATGAGTTCCCACCGCATATCTTTGGCGGAATAGGTACCTTCTGTTCGGAGCTTTCTGACGCTCTTGGAAAGAGAGGCATAGAAGTAACTGTCGTCGCGGGCTCTCCAGATCGGCCCCTTGTTGCCGAGAGGCTTGGGAAACGAGTGCAAGTCATGCGAGTGCCTAGGCTTGATCTTCCGCCAAGTCACCTATGGTTTCAACTGATGAATCAGAACGCATTCAAGAAGCTCTTTCGTGATGTCGATGTGATACATGGACAAGATCTTTCAGCGTTTCCAACTATCTACTTCGCTAAGAAGAACAGCCCGAAACTTCCATGGGTTGTGACGGTCCATATCGGGCCCGTCTCTATGATGAGGTGTGCAGTCAGATCAATCAATAATGGCGGGACATTACGCGATCTGATTGGATATTCACTGGGTTTTCCAGCGTGGGATGCTATATTGCGCGGGGACATGAAGTACTCTGATGTAATTGTGCCTGTGTCAGATTCCCTGTCCTCAGAACTCATACAATGCAGATACATTGCCAGCAATAGACTATCAATAATTCACACAGGAGTGAACCTTCGCCTGATTTCAAGTATCGCAAAGACTAAACCACGCCTTTCAGGTTCGAGCAAGCTAAGGTTTTCTTGGTCGGGACGACTCGTGTGGGTGAAAGGCGTTCTGCAATTGGTGGAAGCGCTGGCGATCTTGAAACGCCGGTACGACTTCGCGGAATTCGAGCTTAATATCTTGGGGCAAGGACCACTCAACCGCGAAATTAGGCAGTCTGTCGCGCAACGTGGGCTTGAGCAAAACGTCAAGTTCCGAGGTTTTGTCCAACATGAGGAGCTTCTGGCATGGTTGGCGTCAAGTGATATCGTTTGTTTTCCAAGTCTGTACGAAGCTTGCCCATTAGGAATGCTTGAAGCCATGGCGTGTGGGAAACCAATTGTTGCATTTGATAGGCCATTTGCCCGGGAACTAATGGGTGGGGATTTGGAATTGCCATTCGCGACTACTGTTGATAACCTGGCAAGAAACCTCAATACACTGAGCCACGATCGGAAGTTAAGAGAAAGGATGGGAAACACATTGAGACAACGGGCATCAGATTACTTTGACATAGGAATCGTTGCGGAACATTATGCGAGATTGTACCGAAGTCTTGTTGAAGAGAAGGCAAACTAGGGGTCATAATATGAACGATGGACTGACACGCCTCGCAGACGGTGATAAGGCCGAAAGATAAACCGGCATTCACCAAGTTGTCCACGTAATCCTCACTATACTCACGAAATGAAAGGAAGACGATAAAGATGGATCAGGCGAACGAGAGGAAAAAACTTGCAATCGTGGGTTGCGGATCCGTCGCTAGAGAGCACATCAAAGTATTAAGAATGATTGGCTCAATAGATCTTGTAGCGTTATGCGACGTGGACAAAGACACCGTTGAAAGGATGTCTAGCGAGGGAGGAATCGCCCGGACTTACTGATTTCTCTGAGATGTTAATGAATGAAGACCTGTCGATCGTGTCAATCCTGACGCCTCCACAATTCCATGCACCCATGGCTGTCGCCGCGATTCAAAAAGGAATAAACGTGTTGAAAAGCCTCTAACGATTGCTAGCAGCGAAGCGCAATTAATTCTGAAAGCCTTGCAAGACATGGATGTGAAGCTCACGGTAGATTACAACGCACTCTTTTCACGAACAATGATGAAGGCATTAGATTTGGTTACACAGATCGCGGTTGGAGTCCTACGCATGGAGGTACGAATGCTACATACGAAAGAGGACGCAATGGCGGCGAATTCGAAACATTGGCGTCACAAGCTTCCTGGAGGAAGATTTGGAGAAATGTTTGCTCATCCAGTCTACCTATTGCAGGCCTTCCCTGGAGACGCCCTAGAGCCTGCCTGCGTACTTGCCGAGAAATGAGTATTCCTAGGGTCGCAGACTTGGAGGAAACGACAATAGGAAGGGACTCAGGCACAAGGAAGTAGAATCGTGAAGCGACTTCTAGTTTGCTCCGCGAGACTCCCTCCCGTGTCAGGCGGTGCGGAGCAAGTAGCTTGGGAAACGAGCAAGCGACTCGTCAATGATTACGAGGTTCACATACTTGCGGTTGGAAACGCGCATACGAGCCTGAGAGAGAAAGTGCAAATCCATTATGTGCCTCCGATTCGACCCTACACATTGTCGTTCGCTACGGTTTTGAGGCCTAAATTGAATGCAGAATTCAAGGACGTATCTCCAGATATTATCCACTCTCACATTCCTCTGCCGTGGGGATACGTATTCGCTGCAGTTCGCTGCGCAAAGATTGTTACGTGTCACGGTGAAGATGTATATCCCAAACAAAGATATGCAACTCGTTTTTTCACGGAACGAGCCCTAAGAAAAGCAGATGTCGTCACCGCACCCAGCAAGTGGTTAGCAGACTGTATTGAAGATGACTACAAGGTTACCTGCAGGGTGCTTCCGAATGGAATCGACACGAGCATTTTTGCACCCATGAAGAAAGTATCTCAACGAAGCGACGTCGTACTCTACGTTGGCAGACGAGCGATACGGAAAGGCATCAAAGAACTTGTGGAAGCCGCGAAGAAACTGAAGCAGTACGAGTTTTGGTTTGTTGGTGATTCTGAGGCTTCCTCAGTCGAAATCCCCGCTCTTCCTAACATTAAAGTACTGGGATTCGTTGAATCGTTAAGGGATTTGGTTACCTGTTACAATCAGGCGACATTATGTGCGTTTCCATCTCATTGGGAAAACTTCCCTGTTGTGGGCCTAGAAGCCATGGCTTGCGGAAAAGCTGTCATTGCGACAAGATTGGGATTCTCAGAATATATTCTGGATGGGTCTGAGGGGATTCTAATTGAGCCCGGAAGCTCTGAAGAGCTTGCTCGATCTATTGAATACCTAATGAATGATCAGACCAAAAGGAAACGGCTTGAGCAGAACGCACGCGAGAAAGCATTACGTTATGACTGGAACGCACTAATGGTTCAATATCGGAAACTCTACGAAGAGTGCTAACCGATTGACAATCGGTATGTATCATGATGATCAAGAAGGGCCATCTTAATCCCGGCACAAATCGAATCCTCGCGGACCTCGCGAAGTTTGACAGCCTATGGTAGGAACACGTCCATATATCCTTTGGATAGGTGTTATTGCTTCAAATAAGAACCCATTGCAAATTGTAGATATTGCAGCGCATGTTCCGCAGGTTGATTTTGTACTCGTTGGTGCTCCTTTCGATAAGGATACTGTTCGCCAACTTGAAACGA